>JGI20214J51088_10000129_pt1 | contig 52742 bp, 47 predicted proteins | sample WetSurMetagenome_FD_51088 | JGI IMG/M metagenome (IMG submission 51088) | reverse complement strand
CGGTAGCCGGAAAGATCCAGTTTGGATCAGGATGGTGGTTCCTTGACCAGGAGACAGGCATGACCAACCAGATTAATTCACTTTCCCTGCTTGGACTGCTCAGCAGATTCGTTGGAATGCTTACTGACTCCAGAAGCTTCGTCTCATATCCGAGACATGAATATTTCCGTCGTGTACTATGTAACCTTATCGGTAATGATATTGAAACCGGGAAAATACCTGTTTCAGAAATTGACTTTGCCGGAAAAATGGTTGAAGATATAAGCTACTATAATGCTAAAAATTACTTTGGTTTTTAATATTTCAGGAAACACTAATTCTTAAGTCCTATGGCACAGTTTACAAGAATAGAGGTTGCTCTTAAGATGGCAGAGATCGGTATGGTACCCGTCTTTTACCATAAGGAGAGTGAGGTATGCAAGGAGGTGATAAGAGCCTGTTATGAAGGCGGGGTGAGAGTTTTTGAATTTACAAACCGCGGTGATTATGCCCATGAGCTGTTCTCTGAACTTAATAAATGGGCGGCAGTAGAGTGCCCCCATATGATTATGGGAATTGGATCTGTTCCCGACCCGGCAACAGCTGCAATTTTCATACAGTGCGGTGCCAATTTTGTCGTGAGTCCGTCACTTAACCCGGAAACCGCAAAGGTGTGCAATCGCAGGAAGATCCTCTGGATACCGGGTTGCGGCAGCCTGACAGAGATAGGTTATGCAGAAGAACTTGGAGCGGAGATTGTTAAAATATTCCCCGCACCGTCAGTGGGTGGGCCCGGATTTGTTAAAGCAATAAAAGGACCTTGCCCATGGACAAGCATAATGCCTACAGGAGGTGTTGATGCAACTGAAGAAAACCTGAAGCAGTGGTTCACTGCCGGAGTAACAGCCGTGGGCATGGGATCAAACCTCATCACAACTGAACTGATAGCCAACCACGACTGGAAGGTACTGACAGACAGTGTAGCAGCTGCACTTCATATAATAAAGAAATACAAGAAATAAAATATTAATATTCAGCTACTTATACCTCAACCTATGCCTAATTCATCCACAAACGTAAAAATGACTAATTACAGGTGGGTCATCTGTGGTTTGCTGTTTTTTGCAACAACGGTTAACTACCTTGACCGTCAGGTCCTGTCATTAACATGGAAAGATTTCATTTCTCCTGAGTTTAACTGGACCAATACAGATTATGGTAACATTACATCGTTTTTCTCCATTTGTTATGCCCTCTTCATGCTGTTTGCAGGGAAATTTGTGGATTGGATGGACACCCGTAAAGGGTATCTGTGGGCTATTGGTGTGTGGTCAGTTGGAGCAGTTCTGCATGCATTCTGCGGAATAGGTACTGCCGGTATTATTGCTGGCAAATGGACCGCCAGTTTTGAAGGGGCCCGAATGGTAATTAAAGGCGTCAGCAATGCAGGACTCATAGCTTCCAGCAGCACAGGATTGTTCATGTTTGCACGTGCCATACTTGCTCTTGGTGAGTCAGGCAACTTCCCGGCAGCAATTAAGACCACGGCTGAATATTTCCCGAAAAAAGACCGCGCCTTTTCAACCAGTATATTCAATTCAGGGGCTACTATTGGCGCTTTGATTGCACCTGTCACAATACCCGCCCTTGCTGCAAAATTTGGTTGGGAAATGGCCTTCCTCGTAATCGGCGCCCTTGGTTTTATATGGATGGGGTTCTGGATCTTTTTGTATAAAAAACCACACAATAACCATTTGGTAAATAAACAAGAACTTGACTACATCCTCCAGGATAAGACCGCGGGTAACATTGCAAACAATGATATTGAGAAAGAGGGAAAGGCAATGCCTTATCGTCAGTGCTTTAAATACAAACAGACATGGGCTTTTGCCATTGGGAAATTTATGACTGATGGCGTGTGGTGGTTTTATCTTTTCTGGGCTCCGGCCTACCTGAGTGAAGTTTATGGATACACCTCAAACTCAGTAATGTCAAAAACTCTTATTTTCACTCTGTATGCAATTACAATGCTTTCCATTTTAGGTGGATGGCTTCCAACATACTTTGTTGATAAAAAGGGAATGAACCCATACGAAGGAAGAATGCGCGCGATGCTTATCTTTGCATTCTTCCCGCTTCTTGCTTTAATGGCACAACCACTGGGACATAATTCACCATGGTTCCCCATCATCATTATCGGTATTGCTGCGGCAGCCCACCAGGCATGGTCAGCTAACATATTTTCAACTGTCGGTGATATGTTCCCAAAATCAGCTATTGCTACAATCACAGGCATTGGAGGCATGGCAGGTGGCTTAGGATCATTCTTTATCCTTAAGGGTTCAGGCAGACTATTTGACTTCGCCTCGGGAACCACAATAGTTGATAATAAATTAGTAGTTATGACAAAGGAGATGTTGGCAAACGGGGCACAATATGTCCACGGTCCTTTAAAATTCTTTGGATTCGAAGGAATTGAATCAGGTTATTTTATTGTATTCTGTTTCTGCGCTGTGGCTTATATCGTTGGGTGGTTAATAATGAAATCACTCGTTCCGAAATTTAAACTTATTGAAGAATAGCAAACTTTTAAAATAAATATTATCATGATTAAAAACGATTTCTCCGATCTGAAGGATAAAGTGGCAGTGCTAACCGGAGGTGGTGGTGTGATAGGAAGAGCCCTGGCAACAGGAATGAGCAACGCAGGTATCACTGTTGTTATACTGGATATCTCTGCTGAAAGAGGAGCTGCAGCTGCTCAGGAAGTTGCAGCAGTTACAGGCGGAAAGCTTTTTGGCTTTGGCGCAGATGCAACTAACAAGGAATCACTTGTTAAGGCAAAAGAACAGATCAATAAAGAAGTCGGCCCGATTGACATACTCATTAACTGTGCAGGTGGTAATAAACCTACTGCAACAACAGGTAAAGAACAGATTAAAGCGGGCGAGACAAACCTTCAGGATACATTCTTTGGCCTGGATATCAATGGATTTGACGATGTATTTGCTCTTAACTTCAAGGGTACAATACTCCCTACCATGGTATTCACAGAAGAAATGATAAAAAGAGGCAAAGGGTGCGTTTTGAATATATCATCAATGAATGCCTTCAGGCCCCTGACAAAAATCCCTGCCTACTCAGCAGCCAAAGCATCAATAAACAATTTCACACAATGGCTCGCCGTTCACTTTGCTCCGGCAGGTGTAAGAGTAAATGCAATTGCTCCGGGATTCCTTCTTACCAACCAAAACAGGTTCCTGCTTACTGATGAGAAAAGTGGTGAAATGACACCACGTGGTGCAAAGATTATTGCAGCTACACCGATGGGTCGTTATGCCGAACCTGAAGAGATGGTAGGCACAATGCTATACCTCCTGTCAGACAACCTTGCCGGTTTTGTCACAGGAGTCGTTGTCCCTATCGACGGTGGCTTCAGCGCATACTCGGGAGTGTGATCTTCAATTAACAATTAGCAATTGTCAATTATCAATAATTTAATTGCTAAGAATTAATTGTAAAACTCATCTTTTTTGCCTGTTTATTGTTCATTGTTAATTGTTAATTGCTTATGAACTTACTTGAAAAGCTTGAACCACAGAAAAATTTCTTCATCGGGATTGATTCCGACGGATGTGTCTTTGACACTATGGAAGTAAAGCACAAAGAGTTTTTCGTTCCGAATACTATTAAAGCGTTTGAGCTGTATGCTATCTCAAAATACGTCCGTGAAACATGGGATTTTGTTAACCTCTATTCAAAAACCCGCGGAATAAACCGTTTCCCGGCACTCGTCAGGGTAATGAGTCTTCTTTCAGAAAGAGCTGAGATAATTGAAATGAATTATCCTCTCCCCGATATGGAACCGCTGAAAGAGTGGATCAGTAAAGAGACCAGGCTTGGAAACCCTGTTTTTAAGGAATACTGTAAAAGCAATCCTCACCCTTCTCTTGAACCGATACTTAAATGGACTGAGGCAATAAATATGGATATCGCCAGGTGGCTTCGCAATGTGCCTCCTTTTCATTATGCGGGCAAATCTATTGAGAAGCTTCATGGCGTGGCTGATTCCATCGTTGTGTCACAGACACCGCTGGAAGCACTGACACGTGAATGGGAGGAGCACAAGATTGACAGATATGTCAGGGCCATCGCAGGTCAGGAACTCGGTACAAAAACAGAGCATCTCGCCATGGCTGCCAAAGGAAAATATCCTGACAGCCATATCCTTATGATTGGAGATGCTCCCGGCGATTTCAAAGCGGCGCATGACAACGGCGCTCTCTTCTTCCCTGTCATACCGGGGATGGAAAACAAATCATGGAAACTCTTCTTTGAAGAGGCTCTTGATATGTTTATTAATGAAAAGTATGAAGGAGAATATCAGGATAAACTTCTCAGGGAATTTGATAAGTCACTGCCTGAAAAACCATCGTGGGTCTAAAAAAATAAAAGATGCTTTATTATTCAAAAGGAAGCGCTGAAGAGATAATTACAACTGAAGATGTCAGGGAGGCTCTTCGCTCAGTTGCCGGAACATTCAACAACAGGAAAAAGATTCTTATTCTCCCTCCAGATATTACCCGCGCCCATTCAGGCGCAGGAATGATAACAGAACAACTCTGGCATATTTTCGGTGACAGGGTAAAAGACATTCTGCCTGCATTAGGCACTCATGTTCCAATGGAACAGGAGGAGATTTCGAAGATGTACGGGAAAGTGCCTCACTCATTGTTCCGCGAGCATAACTGGAGAACGGATGTGGTAGAGATGGGCAGAGTGCCAGGTGAATTTATCAGCGAGGTCACAGGCGGCAGACTCAGTTTTGACTACCCGGTACAGGTAAACAAGCTACTTGCATCAGGTGGTCACGATCTCATCTTTTCTGTTGGACAGGTGGTACCACACGAAGTGACAGGAATGGCCAACTATAATAAAAATATCTTTGTTGGTTGCGGTGGCAGTGAAGCAATAAATAAGAGCCATTTCATCGGTGCTGTTCATGGTATTGAGAAAATCCTCGGTACCACTGACAACCCTGTAAGAAAAGTGCTTAACAAAGCCTCTGAGATTGTTTCTGGTATTTTACCAATCGTTTACATACTGACTGTCATTGGTCCGGATAAAACCGGCGCTCTAAAAATGAGAGGTCTGTTTATTGGTGATGATATAGTGTGCTTCAACAAGGCAGCCGAACTGGCAAGAGAGGTTAATTTTGTGACTCTTGATGAACGTCTTAAGAAGGTAGTTGTATATCTCGATCCGGAGGAGTTTAAGAGCACATGGCTTGGCAATAAGAGCATCTACCGTACACGCATGGCCATTGCCGACAAGGGTGAGCTCATTGTTCTTGCCCCGGGAGTAAAAACCTTCGGTGAAGACCCGCAGATAGACAAGTTAATAAGGAAATACGGATACAGAACTTCTGAAGAAATACTCAGGTATGTTGATGAGAACGAAGATCTGAGAGGCAACCTGAGTGCAGCTGCGCATCTTATTCACGGTTCACCCGAGAACAGGTTCAGGGTTATTTACGCCACTGGGCATCTCTCAAAAGAAGAGGTGGAGTCAGTGGGATATAGCTTTGGCAATGTTGAAGAATTGATGAAGAGATACAATCCGGCATTGCTGAAGAATGGATTCAATACCATGTCTGACGGTGAGGAAATTTTTTATATTTCCAATCCTGCGACAGGCCTCTGGAAAGCAAAATAATTATTATTGTAGAGGCGTTGCATGCAACGCCTCTACATGCAACGCATTTTAACACCGAGCACCGATTACCGATTACAGAATGAAGATAGTAATTGACGATAAAATCCCATTCATCCGCGACGTTTTTGAGCCGTACGCTGAGGTTGTATATTGCAAAGGCAGCAGCATAAACAGCGAGATTGTTGCTGATGCCGATGCTCTCGTTGTACGCACCCGTACAAAATGCAATAAAAATCTCCTTGAGGGAAGTAAAGTAAAAATAGTTGCCTCCGCAACCATCGGATATGATCATATTGATACCAAATGGTGTGAAAGCAATGGCATTAAATGGACAAATGCTCCCGGATGTAATTCAGGCTCGGTAAAACAGTACATTACGGCAGCCCTGTTTCTACTTGCATCAAAACACAATCTCAACCTTCGGTCAATGACGATTGGAGTAATCGGAGTTGGTAATGTAGGTTCAAAAGTTGTTGCCTCGGCAAAAGCAATAGGCATGAATGTTCTGCAAAACGACCCTCCACGCAGCAGAAAGGAAGGTGATGCGAACTTCGTCTCACTGGATAAGATTTTTGCTGACGCTGATATCATAACAGTTCATGTACCATACACCAGAGAAGGAACAGATAAGACTCATCACCTGATTAATGGCGAAAATCTCCGCGCCATGAAAAAAGACTGCTATCTTTTTAACTCTTCCCGCGGAGAAGTTGTTGATAACCCCGCACTACTTACCGCTCTTGAAAGCGGGCATATTGCAGGTACTGTTCTTGATGTCTGGGAAGGTGAGCCGGATGCCGACAGAAGGCTTATTGCCCGTGCCGACATCTCAACACCTCATATTGCAGGATATTCCGTGGATGGCAAGGCTAATGGAACAATTAAGGCTGTTCGTGAGGTCTCCTTAACACTGGGGTTACCTTTGCAGGGATGGGAGCCCGCATCTCTGCCACAGCCTCAAAATCCATTAATAGATCTTACAGATATGCCTGAATCGCTGTCGCCGCTTGAAATGGCTGGCACTGCTGTGCTGGCAACATATCCGATATTAAAGGATAACAATGATTTTAAAAATCACCCGGAAAATTTTGAATCACTGCGCGATAATTACTGGAAGAGAAGAGAATTCAGCTCTTTTACTGTAATTACTGATAACAAAGAGTGCAGCGCAATTGTAACCCTATTAGGATTTAATGTGAAATTATAAAAAGTATATTAAATGAAAGCTGACATTGGACTTATTGGTCTCGCAGTTATGGGCGAGAATCTTGTATTGAACATGGAGAGCAAAGGCTTTACCGTTGCTGTTTTTAACCGCTCAACGGATAAAGTCACAAAATTTGCCGAGGGACGCGGCAAAGGGAAGAAAATCATTCCTGCGTACAGTATTCAGGAACTTATTTCCAACCTTAAGAGGCCCCGTAAGGTGATGTTGATGGTAAAGGCAGGTCAGCCTGTTGATGATAATCTTGAGATGATCATTCCGCTCCTTGAGCCGGGTGATATCATTATTGAAGGTGGTAACTCTCATTTCCCGGATACAATACGCAGAACGAAATATGTTGAGAGCAAAGGCCTCCTTTATATTGGTACAGGTGTTTCTGGTGGTGAAGAAGGTGCCCTTCTCGGTCCTTCACTCATGCCCGGCGGATCAAAAGCCGCATGGCCTTTTGTAAAGGATATTTTCAATGCTATTTCTGCCAGGGCATCAGATGGAGCTTCGTGCTGTGCTTGGATCGGCGACAATGGTGCAGGTCATTTTGTAAAGATGTCTCATAATGGAATAGAGTATGGCGATATGCAGCTTATCTGCGAAGCATACCACCTGCTTAGGGAAGTTGGCGGTTTCGATCACGAAGAGATGGCTGATATTTTTACGGAGTGGAATAAGAGCGAGCTCGACTCTTATCTTATTGAAATCACCTCTGAAATATTAAAGTTTAAAGATGATGATGGCTCTGCTATCGTAACAAAGATACTTGACAAGGCAGGCCAGAAAGGAACAGGTAAATGGACAGTCATAGGCGCTCTTGATCTGGGTGTTCCGTTAAGCCTTATTGCCGAGTCAGTATTTGCAAGAACCATCTCTTCAATGAAGTCTGAGAGGGTGAACGCATCAAAACGTTTCAGGGGACCTGCAGCTGGCAAAACCGGCATTGACAACAAGACCCTTGTTGACGATATCCGTAAAGCACTCTATGCCTCAAAGATAGTATCCTATGCCCAGGGATTCAGCCTGCTTAAGAACGCCGCAGATGAATACGGATGGGATCTGAACTATGGTGAGATTGCAATGATATGGAGAGGCGGTTGCATCATCAGATCCGCATTCCTGAACAAGATATTCGAAGCGTACAAGAAGAATCCTGAGCTCGCAAACCTCGTAATGGATGACTATTTCTCATCTATCCTTACTGAGAACAGTGAGAGCTGGAGAAGGGTTATTGCCGCTGCCGTATCACAGGGTATTCCTGTTCCTGCAATGAGTTCGGCTCTCGCGTGGTTCGACAGCTACAGGACTGAATGGCTGCCGGCTAACCTGCTTCAGGCACAGCGCGACTATTTTGGTGCACATACCTATGAACGTATTGACGAACCTGCAGGACAGTTCTTCCACACAAACTGGACCGGACGCGGAGGAGATACAGTGTCTACAACATATAATGCCTGATAGTTTTACTGAATAATTTCTATACTTTTGCGTATAATCACAAAAGAATGCTGTTAATATGAGCAAAAATGTTAATCTTCTTGCAGCCGACAACCTGCGTATACTAGCTATGTCTATGGTAGAAAAGGCCAACTCAGGGCATCCTGGTGGTGCAATGGGTGGAGCCGATTTCATTCATATTTTGTTTTCTGAGTTCCTCAGTTTTGATCCTGCAGAACCGCTGTGGATAAACCGCGACCGTTTCTTCCTTGATCCGGGTCATATGTCGCCGATGCTTTATGCCGTTCTGACAATGACGGGTAAATATTCACTTGACGACATAAAAAACTTCCGTCAGTGGGGTAGCGTTACACCGGGCCATCCTGAGGTAGACCCAAAGCGTGGCGTTGAAAACACGTCAGGGCCGCTCGGACAGGGTCATACAATGGCGATGGGAGCCGCAATAGCCGAAAGGTTTCTCGCTGCCCGCTTCGGGGAGCTCTTCAGCCATAAGATTTATGCATTCATCTCTGATGGCGGTATACAGGAAGAGATATCACAGGGTACAGGCCGGCTGGCCGGTCACCTTGGTCTTAGCAACTTCATAATGTTCTATGACTCAAACAGTATTCAGCTCTCAACCGAGACGTCTACAGTTACCTCAGAAGACACAGCTGCAAAATATCTGGCATGGGGCTGGAAAGTGATCTGCATTAACGGGCAGGATCATGATGCCATACGTAATGCTCTTCGTGAAGCTAATGCAGAGAAAGAAAAACCTGTCATAATCATTGGAAAGACCATTATGGGTAAAGGACTTGTTGACGAAGCCGGTAACAGCTTTGAAAACAAATGTTCAACACACGGTCAGCCTGTGACGCATGCAGGCGCCTCGTTCAAGAAGTCAGTGGCACACCTGGGTGGTGACCCTGAGAATCCTTTTGTGATTTTCCCTGAGGTACAGGCTCTTTACAAAGAGGCACTGGACAGGAAGAAAGGTGCTGCTGCAGCATGGAAAAAAGAAAGAGAAAAATGGGCAAAGGAGAATCCCGAAAAAGAAGCCATGATTAATGACTTTTATTCAGGCAATATCCCTCCTGTTGACTTTGCAGCTATCACACAGAAGGCAAATGATGCCACCAGGAATGCCTCGGCGCTCGTTCTTTCAGTGCTGGCAGAGAAAGTCCCGAATATGATTGTTTCTTCAGCCGACCTGGCTAACTCAGATAAAACTGACGGTTTCCTTAAAAAGACAAGACCGTTTAAACGCGGCGATTTCGGTGGTGCATTCCTGCAGGCAGGAGTGTCAGAACTGACAATGGCGGCTGCAATTAATGGTATGGCTCTGCATGGCGGCGTGATCCCTGTCTGCGCAACATTCTTTGTCTTCTCAGACTACATGAAACCCGCTGCACGTATGGCCGCTCTTATGGAGCTTCCTGTGAAATATGTATGGACCCATGATGCTTTCCGCGTTGGAGAAGACGGACCCACACACCAGCCAGTTGAGCAGGAGGCTCAGATCAGACTCCTTGAGCAGCTGAAAAACCACCATGGGAAAAACAGTATGCTCGTTCTGCGTCCGGCCGATGCTGATGAGACAACAGTAGCATGGAGAATGGCTCTTGAGAACACAGACACTCCTACTGCACTTATTCTGTCACGTCAGAATATTAAAATGCTGCCGGCAACCGGGATGACCAGACCCGAAGCTGCCAACCAGGCAGCAAAAGGCGCTTACATTGTTGTTGAAGCGGAAAGCAAGCCAGATATTGTAATGGTTGCCAGCGGATCTGAAGTATCAACCCTTGTTGAAGGCGCTGCTCTGCTTGCCGCAGATGGCATTAAGGCAAGAGTAGTATCCGCTCCTTCAGAGGGGCTCTTCAGAAAACAGAGCAAAGAGTATCAGAATGCTGTTTTGACTCCCGGCATACCGGTGTTCTGCCTTACGGCAGGTCTGCCTGTTACTATGCTTGGCTTTGCAGGCTCTGAAGGAAAGATATGGGGATTTGAACAGTTCGGATTCTCGGCTCCTTACCAGGTACTCGATGAAAAATTCGGGTTCACAGGCCAGAATGTTTATAAACAGGTAAAAGAACAGCTAAAAAGATAATTTTCAGAACACGCTTCTTATCCCTCCTTTTGGGATCGGAAAATTTGAATGATGTTATAATCCCGGGCCGGTGGCCTGGGATTATTCATTTTTTGATTTAATCTGTTAGTTATAATGCAAAAAAAGATGATCGTAGATCCTCATATTCCTGTAGAAAAAACAATGCATCCAAATAATCAGGATGGTTGTAGACCATCAAATTTTTGTAAAATCAATGCTTCCTTTTAAGTGCTTCCGGATATCATCTTAAACATTATTCTTCAGGATAATCAAAAATCAAGCATCTGTTATTATTAATTTCAACCATATTTTTCTTCTGTCATAAATCCTGTATATAATTGATATTCTTCACATAATCCGCTTTTAACATATTATTAACTATATGTTGCAAAATTCAGTTTAAACCAGCATATTTGCAGTTTATAGTTAAAATTTCTGATGATAAAAATTACTGATTCTATTAATATTCGCGATTTTGAACGGATAGTTTTAGATTTTGAAGAGGTTGAGCTTTCCGCCGAAGCCATTAAAAGGATTGATGATTCTTTTAGATTCCTGGAAGATTTTTCTAAAAACAAAGTAATATATGGTGTCAATACCGGTTTCGGTCCCATGGCCCAGTATCAGTTAAAAGATTCACTTTTAACTGACCTGCAGTATAACATCATTAGAAGCCATTCTTCAGGAATGGGTAAAATGTTCGGGCCTGATATGGCACGCGCGGTTGTCCTTGCAAGGCTGATGAGTTTTTGCCAGGCAAGATCGGCTGTAAGCACTGACCTTGCATCATTGCTTGTTCAGTTTCTCAACAAGAATATTTCACCATGCATCTTTGAACACGGTGGTGTTGGTGCCAGCGGAGACCTTGTTCAGCTGGCCCATCTTGCATTATCAATCATTGGCGAAGGAGAGGTCCTCTTCGAAGGTAAAATGGAAGATATTGCAATCATTTTTAAAAAACTGAATATCAAACCTCTAAAGGTAAGAGGCCGGGAAGGGATTGCATTACTTAACGGAACATCGGCCATGACTGGTGTAGGTATGCTGAATCTAATCTACGCGAAGAGACTTCTGGAGTTCTCGCTCCTCTTCTCATGCATGGCAAATGAGATAATGGAGGCCTATGATGACCATATCTCTTACGAACTTAACAACTCAAAACGACATCACGGACAAAAGGAGATCGCAAGATGTGCAAGGAACATTGTAGCCGACAGCTCACTGCTGAGATCAAGGGAGGCAGAGCTCTATAAAGAGGTTAAAGAGACATATATTAACGAGAAGGTACAGGAATATTATTCAATGAGGTGCTACCCTCAGATACTCGGTCCGGTATACGATCTGCTTCAGTCGTGCCAGCAGGTTCTTGTAAACGAGATAAACTCTGCAAATGATAACCCGATAATTGATACAGAAGCTGGTACTGTTTTCCATGGTGGTAATTTCCATGGCGATTATGTATCACTTGAGATGGATAAACTGAAGCTAGGCATAACAAGACTTACAATGCTTTCAGAAAGACAGCTGAACTATCTGGTTAACAATAATCTGAATAATAAGCTGTCGCCATTTATCAATCTTCGTGAGCTCGGTCTCAATTTCGGCCTTCAGGGAATGCAGTTTACGGCAACCAGCACCACAGCCGAAAACCAGACACTGTCATCTTCTATGTACATTCACAGTATACCATGCAATAATGATAATCAGGACATTGTGAGCATGGGGTGTAATGCTGCTTTGCTTGCAGGGAAGGTGATTGAAAATGCTTATGATGTCTTTGCAATAGAGGCAATAGCTCTTTCACAGGCTGTTGACTTTCTGAAAATAGAAAATAAGTTGTCATCTAAAACAAGACAGTTCTATGACGACATACGCATGATCATGCCTGCTATAACAGATGATTATGCAACTTTCACGGCACAGAAGAGTGTCCGCGATTACCTTCATGGAAAAGAAATGAAAAACATATTCTCTGAATGATGAAATACGCACTTGTCACCGGCGCATCAAGAGGCATTGGCAGAGCTATTGCCATTGAAGTTTCTTTGCTTGGATACCCCGTGCTGGTAAATTATAACTCAAACGAAGAAGCTGCTATTGAGACAATAAGGATGATTGAAGATAAGGGAGGCAAGGCAGAACCTATGAAGTTTGATGCAGGCAATAAGGCTGAGGCTGAAGGTGTTCTTATCTCATGGAAAGAGAACCATCCGGATGATATCATTGAGGTTCTGGTCAACAATGCAGGCATTCGCAAAGATCAGATACTGGTTTTCATGACTGACGAAGATTGGTCAAAGGTAATAGATGTGAATCTTAACGGCGTATTTAATATTACACGTTTTCTCATCAAGGATATGATAACCAACAGGTACGGAAGAGTCATAAATGTTGTATCACTTTCAGGCATCAAAGGTCTTCCCGGCCAGGTTAACTATTCGGCAGCAAAAGCCGGCGTGATAGGTATAACGAAAGCACTGGCTCAGGAAGTAGCCAAAAGAAATATAACGGTTAATGCCGTGGCTCCCGGATATATTACTACCGATATGACAAAAGATCTCGATGAGTCTGCCATTAAATCATTCATACCGGCCAACAGGTTCGGTAAACCTGAAGAAGTGGCTGACCTGGTCGCATTTCTGGCCTCACGCAAGGCATCCTATATAACTGGTGAAGTGATCTCAATTAATGGAGGAATTTATACTTAAAAGGTAGAATCTTAATGAGAAGAGTTGTTATAACCGGAATGGGTATTTACTCATGTATTGGCAAAAACCTTAACGAGGTAAAGGAATCATTATATGCCGGAAGATCAGGTATTGGTATAGAAGCAATACGAACCGAATACGGTTACAGATCTCCGCTGACAGGTATACTTGAGAGGCCTGTATTAAAAGGAGTGCTTGACAGACGCCTTAGAACAGGAATGGCAGAAGAGGGTGAGTTTGCTTACATCGCTACCGTTGAGGCTCTTGCTAATGCAAAAGTTGATAACCTCTATCTTGAGGATAACGAGATTGGAATAATATATGGCAACGACAGTTCAGCCAAAGCTGTCATTGAAGCTCATGAGATTATCAAGGAGAAGAAAGATACAACGCTTCTTGGATCTGGTGCTATTTTTCAGTCAATGAACTCAACCGTTACGATGAATCTCTCAACAATATTCAGGCTCAGAGGGATCAACTTTACTGTAAGCGCAGCCTGTGCAAGCGGATCACACTCAATCGGTCTGGGTTATATGTATATAAGAAACGGCTTGCAGGATATGGTTATCTGTGGCGGTGCGCAGGAAATAAATGCTTATTCAATGGCCAGCTTCGACGGGCTCAGCGCTTTCTCTGTCAGGATAGATGAGCCAACCAAGGCATCACGCCCGTTTGATGCACACCGCGACGGGCTGGTACCCAGCGGCGGGGCCGCAACAATAATACTTGAAGAATACGAGCATGCGGTACAACGCGGGGCAAATATCATTGCAGAAGTGGTCGGATATGGTTTCTCATCAAACGGAACACACATCTCACAACCAAGCAATGACGGTTGTCTCAAAGCCATGCAGAGAGCCCTTGATGACGCCGGGATGAAGCCTTCTGATATTGATTATGTAAATGCTCATGCAACATCCACTCCTATTGGTGACACCAATGAGGCAATTGCACTGGATGCACTCTTCAGCGCCTCGAGACCGCTGATAAGCTCAACAAAATCAATGACGGGCCACGAATGCTGGATGGCCGGTGCAAGCGAAATAGTCTACTCAACAATAATGATGCTTAACTCATTTGTGGCACCAAATATCAATTTTGAGACACCTGACGAACACTCGGCTAAACTAAATATTGCAACTCATACAGTAAATAAAGAGATAAATATATATCTTTCAAATTCTTTCGGATTTGGAGGAACCAACAGCGCGTTAATAATAAAAAAAGTGTGATTTAATTACCATTACCAAATTATGACCAGGCAGGAAATAATAGACACTACCAATGAGTTTTTAATTGACGAGATTGAAGTAGAAAAAGATAGTATTGCAGAAGACTCAAGACTTAAAGACGATCTCGGCATTGACAGTTTGGATTTTGTTGATATTGCAGTTATTGTTGAAAGAAAATTCGGATTTAAGATAAAAGCCGAAGAGATGATGTCAGTTCAAACACTCGGCGAATTCTACAACTACATCGACTCCAAGATTAACCAATGAAAAAAGAGTGGAGTGGAAAGACCAGGGGCGGTAACTTCGGACAAAAAAGCCTGATATTTTATTTCCGGTACGGAAGCGTTGCTTTAAGCTACTTTTTCCTTGCCATTATCGTTCCATTCTTCATGCTCTTCGCCAGAAAAGGATATAAATCAATCTATTCATATTTCAGAAAGATTCACTCTCGCTCCGTCGCAAGCGCATTTCTCCTTACATACCGCAATCATTATCTTTTCGGTCAGTCTATGCTCGACAAGTATGCACTCTTCTGCAACAACAGAAAAAAGTATGAGCTCTCATTCGATGGCAGGGAAGCCTTTGACCAGGCCCTTACTGAGAAACAGGGAATAATAATTATCAGCTCCCATTGCGGTAACTTTGAGCTGGCAGGTTACATCCTCAGACAGGAACTGAAGAAAATCAATGCCATTGCTTACGGTGGCGAGAGCAGGGTGTACCAGCAGGCACGGGAGAGCAGTCTGTCTGAAAACAACATATCGCTTATACCTGTCAGCGACGATTTTTCACATATCTATGCCATCAATAATGCACTCACTAAAGGTGAGATATTAATCGTCCCGGGCGACAGAGTCTATGAAGGGTCAAAAATAACCGAACGAAACTTCATGGGTCATCCGGCAAAATTCCCCGCAGGGCCATTTCATCTGGCAGTAAAATACAATGCCAGGGTGTTTGCAATATTTGTGATGAAAATTTCTGACTTTCACTACAAAACAATAGTCAGATCTCTCTCAGACAATACCGGTGAAGGATTGACAAAACAAGAACGCATCGATCTAATGTCTGACAGGTATATTAACACGCTTGAGTCAGTAACGGCTGAGTATCCGGCACAATGGTATAATTTCTACAAATTCTGGAACCGGGCATGAACGGCTCAGACGAAATATTGTTTGTCTCGGCAAACAGGTACTGCGACCCTTACCCTGTTTATCCTCTTGGCGTTTCATACCTGAAAACATACCTTAACAAGCGCGATCCCTCACTGAATATTTCTGTATTCGATTTTAACTGTTCCTCTGCTGATGATTTTATTGCTCTCCTTAAGGCAAATACTTTTGGCTTTATCTGCGTGTCCCTGCGCAATATCGATGACACTAACATTTATGCCAAAAACTGTTTTGTGGGATGGTATAAAGAGATAATAGATACAGTAAGGCAGCATTCAAAAGCAGTTGTTATTATCGGGGGAGCAGGTTTCTCTATCTTCCCCGCAGAGCTCTTCAATGACCTTAACCCTGATTATGGGATAAAAGGAGAAGGTGAAGAGGCACTGTTTGATCTGATCTCAGGTATTAAGGAGGGAAATGACATTTCAGAGACAGAAGGCCTGGTTTATAAAAAGAACCAGAAGGTTATCATTAACCCGAAAGGGAAAACGCTGTCATCGTTAGATCTGAGTTTTGAAGAAAGTCTCACAGGTTATTACTGGCAGAAAAGCGGGATGCTCAACATACAAACAAAGAGAGGATGCCCTTACAACTGCATCTATTGCAGCTATCCCATTATTGATGGCAGGAAAGTCAGGACCTTTGATCCTGAAAGGATTATTCATGAGCTTAAGGAGATGAAAGATGCCCATGGCATTGATTATGTATTCTTTACTGATTCGGTATTCAACATCAGGAACAGTTATAACATTGAACTGGCTGAACAGATAATTAAATCAGGCCTTAAGGTCAGGTGGGGAGCATATTTTTCTCACGCCGACTTTGAGAAAGAGCACCTGAAACTCTTCAGGGATGCCGGGCTGACTCACATTGAGTTTGGAACGGATTCGCTCTCTGACAGACAGCTGAAGAACTACGGTAAAAGTTTTACTGTAGATCAGATATTAAGGAACTCTGCACTATGCAATGAGGTTGGCGTCTTTTTCGCTCATTTCCTTATATTCGGAGGGTATGGCGAAACTGACGAGACAATTGATGAGTCATTTGAGAACTCAAAACTCATTGATAATACCGTCTTTTTCCCGTATGTTGGCATGAGAATTTATCCGGGGACTGAACTTTTTGACAGGGCTGTCAGTGAAGGCCGCATACATGATGCACGTGAATTGTTAAACCCGGTGTATTATGTCTCTGAGTCGGTGACAATGGAAAAACTAAAGGAGAAAGCAGCTCTTACAGGCAAAAGGTGGGTATTCCCCGACTTTGATAATTCTGCAGTGATGATAAGGCTCAGGGCAAGAAATAAAAAAGGACCGCTGTGGGAATACCTCAGACAATAAAATAAAGAACCTGATGTCAATAGAGGATATCGACATATTATCTCTTATACCGCAAAGACCTCCGTTCATAATGATTGACCATCTTATCCATTATGACGAGGTAGTGACAAAGACTGTGTTCCGGGTAACCGACGACTGTCTCTTCTGTCATAACGGTGAGCTGGTTCCTGCAGGCATAATTGAAAACATTGCACAGACATGTGCCGCAAGGATAGGTTACATAAACCGGCTCAGTAATGAAGAGGTTAAAATAGGCGTAATCGGTTCTGTACAGAACCTTACTGTTAACTCACAGCCACACACCGGCGATCTGCTTGAGACAGAAATTATAGTAAGCAATGTCGTCTTTGCTGTGACAATAGTAGACGCTTATGTAAAATGCAAAGGAAATATTGTTGCCCAATGCTCAATGAAGATTGCCATTATAGAAGACTCGAATGAAAAAAACTGATCTTATTTCCGTTAAAGAAGTAGCCGTACGCTTTAATGAGGTTGACTCAATGGGAATAGTATGGCATGGCTCTTATGCCAAGTATTTTGAAGACGGCAGAGAAGAGTTTGGGAAAAAATACAAACTCGGTTATCTCGATATTTTCAACTCGGGGTATTATGCTCCGCTGGTAAGCCTTGACTTCAAATTCAAAAAACCGCTGATCTACGGTGATACTGCCCTGGTAAAAACAACCTATTTTAACACAAGAGCCGCCAAAATAATCTTCGAATACGAGGTAACCACTCCAGGTTCTGATATAATCATAGCTACCGGATCAAGTGTGCAGGTCTTTCTTGACAAATCATACGAGCTTGTATTATTCAACCCTGAATTTTATATGAACTGGAAAAAGGAACATGGTCTTCTGCAAATAACCCTCTGATGCCCGTAGTGTATAAAATAGCAGATAACATCATCTCTTCTCTTGGTTTTGATACTTCTGAAAACTTCAGAAATATTGTTTCAGGTATTTCAGGCATCAGTGAAACAAACAAATTTTCATTGCCGGGGGCAAGAGTGTTTGCATCTCTTGTAGATGATGTCAGACTGGAGTTAGTCTCCTCTGCATTTATTGACCCTTCAAAATTTACCAGGCTGGAACAGATGATAATATCATCAGTTCACAATGCAGTTGACGAATCTGATATAGATATGACAGATCCTGAGACGCTTATCATACTGTCAACTGTGAAGGGCAACAATGATCTGATAGCCACAGGAACGCCATTTGAGCATGAGCGTATACATCTTTGGAGAACCGCTGAGAAAATAAGGGAACATTTTGCAAACCCCAACACCCCTGTTGTGATCTCGAGCGCATGCATATCAGGGACCCTGGCAATTGTTTATGGCAAACGCATATTGACTATGGGGAAATATAAAAATGTTGTCATCACCGGTGGTGATATTGTTACTCCATTCATTGTATCGGGCTTTGATTGTCTTAAAGCCATTGATCCACGGCCCTGCCGGCCTTTTGATGCTGACCGTAAGGGGCTGTCACTTGGTGAAGGTGCAGGTACAATTGTTCTTTCAACACAGCTCTCCAATTCAGGCACAAACAGTATTGAAATAGCTGACGGATCATCATCAAACGATGCAAATCATATATCAGGACCTTCACGGAATGGTGAAGGCCTGCTCAGATCTATTATTAAGACTCTTGATAACCGGCCTGCAGAAGAGATTGACTTTATAAATGCGCATGGTACAGGAACATCATTCAATGATGAAATGGAGTCAATTGCATTCTCACGTTGCGGTCTCGATAAAAAACCGGTTAACAGCCTTAAAGGTTATATTGGACATACACTCGGCGCAGCAGGCATTATTGAAACAAACCTGTGTTGCAGATCTCTTGAAGAAAATTTGCTTGTCAAAAGCCACGGGTATGAACATCAGGGCACCTCTGTACCATTGAATATAGTTACCGAACCCGTTCATGTTGCTCTCAAATCATGTCTGAAAACCTCTTCCGGTTTTGGAGGCACCAATGCCACTATCCTTATAACAAAAGATTATGACCATAGGTGATATGAATCAGGAGTATTGCTGCATCAAAGAGGGAGTGATTGTAGTCAATGGCCATACCGTCTATACGGATAGTCTGGATCACAGTGAAGAGCCGTTTCTGGTAAAAGCATACCGGGCACTCGGATTATCTTATCTTAAATTTTTCAAGATGGATAACCTGTCAAAAACCGGCTTTCTCGCTGCTGAGCTTTTATTGAAAGGCACTCCGATTGACAACCAGGATCTTAAATCTGATATTGCTGTAATCTTAATGACAGGTAACGCTTCACTTGATACAGATCTGGGTTTTCAGTCAACAATAAATGATCCCGCATCATATTTCCCCAGTCCCTCTATCTTTGTATATACACTCCCAAACATCATGCTTGGCGAGATATGCATCAGGTATAAAATTACAGGCGAGGGAGTTGTATTTATTGAACCGGAAATAAACAGTACTTTAATATTTGAATATATCAACATGATTTTCACTGATGGAGTGACAAATACCTGCCTTTTTGGGTGGGTTGATTATCTGGATGGAAAAGCGGAGGCTTTCCTCTCGGTTATCCATAAAAATATGATCACTGAATCATTCAGTCAGCAATCTTTTAATAGTTTTATTCAGGGAACATTTAGGTCCGGTAATCACCAACAATGATTACTTTTGCATTTTTATGTATAAAATCATGCATTTTACACCAGATATAGAATATCAGCCACAGCCTGTGATAAAGAGTTTTCAGGAAGGGAAGCTGCATGAGCTGCTCGAATATTTAAAAGAAAAATCGCCTTACTACCGTGATCTTTTTGAGAAAGAGAAGATTAACCCTGCCGGGATCAGGTCTCTTGAGGATCTTAAGCTCATCCCTCCCACCCGGAAGTCTGATCTGCAGATAAATAATCAGAAGTTCCTTTGTGTTGACAAGGGTCGCGTCACAGACTATATGACCACATCGGGCACCTTAGGCAGCCCGGTCACCTTTGCCCTTACCTCAGCCGATCTTGACCGTCTGGCATATAACGAGGCACTTTCGTTTACCTGTGCCGGAGGACGGCCAGGTGAAGTGTACCAGCTGATGACAACAATTGACAAGCGGTTTATGGCAGGTCTTGCCTATTATCTTGGAATAAGGCTGATGGGCGGATCTATTGCACGTGTGGGAAACGGGAACCCTGAACTGCAATGGGATACAATTGAAAGGATTTCACCAGAATCAATAATATGCGTGCCTTCATTTATACTTAAAGTAATAAGCTATGCAGAACATAAAGGCATAGATTACAGAAAATCAAGCATAAAAAGAGCTATTTGCATAGGAGAGAATCTGCGCGAGCCTGATTTCTCACTCAACCTACTGGGGAAAAAGATAAAGGAGAAATGGGATATTGAGCTCTATTCAACCTATGCTTCCACAGAGATGGCAACCACATTTGCTGAATGCAGTTATGGATGTGGCGGACATCATCATCCGGAGCTAATCATTACCGAGTTGCTCGACAAGGACGACAATCCTGTAAGGGAAGGTGAGTTTGGAGAGCTCACCATTACAACACTGGGTGTTGAGGCTATGCCACTGCTTCGGTTCAAAACCGGTGACATTGCCCGCTTTCATTATGAACCCTGTCGCTGTGGCAGAACCACAATGCGAATAAGCCCTATTCTAGGCAGAATGAACCAGATGATCAAATACAAGGGAACAACCCTTTACCCTTCGTCTGTATTTGATGTCCTGAACCACGCTGACAATGTTGAAAACTACATCGTCGAGGTTTTCACCAACGACTGCGGAACAGATGAACTTGTTGTTAAAATCGGATGCAAAAACCCATCCGAGATAATTGAGAAAGAATTAAAGGACAGCTTCAGGGCAAAACTAAGAGTGGCACCGGAAGTAATATTTATGCCTATAGAACAGATAACTGCCATTCAAAATCCTGAGCTGAACCGTAAACCGGTGAAGTTTTTTGACAACCGAAAAACAGACTGACATGAATCTTGAATTTGAAGATATAAGACCTTATAATGACGAAGAGATAAATGCTGCAATGAGAAGAATTGCCAACAACAGGCAATTCAATGCCATAGCAAGAAAACTCTTCCCATCAATATCACCTGAACTCCTTCGGGAGAAAATGTCACAGATCTCTGACACAAAGACCTTTCAGATGGAGATGATGCACCCGGCAATTAAAACCATCCTCAAAAACTCATCTACATCATTCAGTTTTTCAGGATTAGAAAATCTCGATCGCAATAGTGCATACCTTTTTATTTCAAATCACCGCGACATACTTCTGGATGCCGCTCTTCTGCAGGTTATACTTTTCGACAACCAATATAAGACATCAGGAATAACCTTCGGGAGTAATCTGATGTCGGGTGATCTGGCTGTTGACATAGGCAAAGCCAATAAAATGTTCAAGGTTGAACGTGAGGGCACCAATGCTGAGATCTACCACCATTCAAAGCACCTTTCATCATATATTCGTTATAGCATTACCCAGAAAAATGAATCAGTGTGGATAGCCCAGCGCAACGGGAGGACAAAGGATGGTATTGACAAGACAGAGACCGGCGTGATAAAAATGTTCAGTATGAGCGGTCCTTCTGACTTTATAATGAATTTTAATGAGCTCAATATTGCCCCGATGTCAATATCATATGAGTATGAGCCATGTGATTTCCTGAAGACAGCAGAGATATACCAGAAAGAGATTTTCGGTTCTTATACAAAAGCCTCAGGGGAAGATCTGAACAGCGTTCTTACAGGTATCGTACAGCCAAAGGGAGGTATCCACATTTCCTTCCCTGAACCAATTAAAAAAGAAGAGCTTGAAGCCATCTCACATGGTAATATCAAGGTACGGATATCTGAACTGGCACAAATCATTGATAAAAGAATAAACAAGGACTATAAACTTTGGAAAACCAACTATATTGCTTACGACATCATTAATGACACCTGCACTTATGCCGAAAAATATACCCGGGAACAAAAAGACTCTTTTATTGATTATATGAATTCACAACTCAGTAAGACAATTGGTGAAAGAGAGGCTCTGAGAAGAATATTTCTTGGCATTTATGCTAATCCTGTCACAAACAGGTAAATATTTTCACTAAAATTCCTATTGGCTAAACTGATATATTTGTATTTAAGATAAAAATAATTTTTAATTAGTATAGTATTGATTATGAATGAATTGATTCTCAAACTAAAACACGAAATCATTGAGGTGCTGAATCTTGAAGGAGTAAAACCGGAAGACATATCTGATAATGCACCGCTTTTTGGAGACGGGCTGGGGCTTGATTCAATTGATGCACTGGAGCTGATAGTCCTTCTTGAAAAGAATTATGGAATAAAAATCAGTGATCCTTCTGAAGGAAAAGCCATCTTTGCATCAGTAGAGACCATGGCTGATTACGTGATGAAGCACAGAAAATAATATGCAGGAAAAAGTTGTCGTCACAGGTCTTGGAATAATATCCGCCATTGGTTTCTCAACTGCCGAGACTGTAAAGTCTTTATTATCATGTGTTTCAGGTGTCGGACGGATATCTTATCTTGACACTATCCATACAGAAATACCGTGTGCCGAGGTTCAGATGAGTGACGACGAACTCAGAAAGTCATTATTGATTTCGCGGGAAGAGATAATAACCCGTACTTCACTCCTTGGTATAGCTGCAGTAAAAGAGGCCATGCAATATGCGTCCTTTGTTCCTGACCGGAAGCTAAGGATTGGTCTTATTTCAGGCACTACTGTGGGTGGAATGGAAAAGAGTGAAGCCTATTACAATGATTTTATAAGCAGCGATAAACATAAAGAATACATTGATGCCCACGATTGTGGCGCCTGTACTGAAAAAATCGCCGACTATTTTAAGTGCTTCGCATATGTCTCAACCATTTCCACAGCATGTTCATCGGCTGCAAATGCTATTATTCTTGGATCAGAGCTGATAAAAGACGACAAGCTTGATGTGGTTATTGCCGGTGGAACAGAGTGCCTTACAAAGTTCCATCTCAACGGCTTTAAAACACTGATGATACTTGACTCACGCCCCTGTCGTCCTTTTGATGACAGCCGTGCGGGACTTAACCTGGGAGAGGGTGCCGGCTTTCTGGTACTTGAGTCTGAATCCGTGGCTAAGAAAAGGAAGGCAGAGGTTATCTGCACGGTATCAGGCTATGGAAACGCCTGTGATGCTTTTCACCAGACGGCTTCTTCACCGGAGGGTAAAGGCGCAGTGCTGGCTATTACAGAAGCTCTCGGGATGGCTTCTCTTGCTCCGGGGCAGATCGGTTACATAAATGCTCATGGAACCGGAACAGGCAACAATGACATGTCTGAAGCACAGGCTTTAGTCACTGTCTTTGGGGATAAGCTACCGCCTTTCAGCTCAACAAAACCATTTACCGGACACACAACAAGCGCTGCAGGAGGAATTGAATCGGTCATATCCATTCTCGCGTTAAGACATGGATTTATCCCTGCAAACCTCAATTTTGAGACCCCAATGAAGTATCTTCCTGTAGTTCCTCTTACAACGACAAGGAGCAGTGTCCCACTAAAACATGTGCTCACCAACTCCTTTGGTTTTGGAGGGAACAATTCAACAATAATTTTTTCACGTCAGTAACTCATCTGTAAGATGTCAGTCTACATTACAGGCACAGGTAAAATTTCGGTACAGCCATCAGATGCGTCTGACAGCAACCCTCATCTTTTTGAGACCAGGTATGCCAGGTGCTTTGATCCTGTTTTCAGTGACTATATTAACCCTATGGAAGCACGCCGGATGAGCACCATAATAAAAAGAGCAATTGTCTCTACACAGATGGCACTTACTGAGGCTGGAATCGGGATTCCCGGAGCTGTAATAACAGGTACAGGGCTCGGTTGCATTGAGGATACCGAGAAATTTCTCACCTCTATGATAAATGACAATGAGAAGTTTCTGAAGCCCACATTTTTCATCCACTCCACTCATAATACAATAAGTTCGCAGATTGCCATAAGACTTAAATGCAACGGGTATAATAACACCTTTGTCCACCGGGGCATATCTTTTGAACTGGCTCTCCAGGATGCAATGCTGCTGCTTAAACAGAAGAAGGTCCATTCGGCTCTTGTCGGAGGACATGATGAAATGACTCCTGCCTATTTCGGTTTGCTTGACCGCATAGGGTACTGGAAGAAAGAGACAGTGCCATCTTCATCACTTCATACCAGCACTTCTGCCGGATCTGTTGCAGGGGAAGGAAGCACAAGCTTTATACTTTCAGATGAAAAGAGCCATACCGCATATGCCATCATTACTGATGTTTCTACTTTCTATAACGGCGATGGCACTAGCCACCCTTCTGAAAAGATTGAGGCTTTTCTGAACCTTAACGGACTAAAGCCGGCTGACATCAGCCTTGTTATGACAGGTGTTAACGGAGATGTCAATGACAACAGAGTTTATTATGAAGTCATTGATAAACTATTTAAAAACAATATGGCTGGATGGTATAAACATCTCTCCCTTGAATATTTCACATCTCCGGCTTTTGGGCTTCTGGCCTCGGCAGAATGTCTTAAAACAGGACAGGTTCCAGCCCATATGATGCTCAAAGGATCATATAATGGGAAATTAAAACATGTACTTCTTTATAACCACTTTAAAAACAGGAACCATTCAATGGTTTTATTATCGTCATGCTAAAGCTGTTAATATTGTCAACCGTTCAGAGCATTTTCCTGATGCTGTCACAGGTCTTCCTTAAAGTGACCATGACAGTTACCGGACCCGGCTCTTTCAGCCTGAGCTATATGAAAAGGCTCTTCACATGTTACCAGTTTGCACTGTCAGGGGCATCAATTGCCGTCGCTACAGTATTATGGATGTATATAATTAAAAACTATCCCTTCAGCCAGGCATATCCGCTTATCAGCATGAGTTATGTCTTCGGGTTACTGGCTGCAATAATAATATTCCATGAAGCGGTGCCGGCAACAAGGTGGATCGGAGTGGCTCTTATAATTGCAGGTGTTATTTTTATCGCTAAAAAATAAAATGATTAAAAGGCTCTTTATTACTTATATTACAATTATCCTGATGTCAGTTCAGGCGAATGCACAAACAGCCTCTTTCGTAAATCTCGAAGGGAGCCAGCGAGAGGCATTCAAAAACAATCTCTACAGCAGTTCGGAAAAGATAAACACACTTGAGTGCAACTTTGTACAGAAACAGATACTTTCAATGCTTTCAGATGAAGTTGTCTCAAAAGGAACAATGACTTTTAAAAAGACTGACCGTCTGTTATGGATATATAATTCTCCATACGAGTTTGTTTTTTTGATGAATAACGGACGCATAACAACAAAGAGCGGAGGCAAAACATCAAGTTTCGACTCCGGCTCAAGCCCTTTGATGAAGGAGCTCTGTAAAATAATGGTTGCAGGGCTGAAGGGTGACACAAAAAGCCTTGAGACCAGTTTCAACACAAAGTACCTTACCAACGGCACTCAGATAAAGGTAGTGATGAATCCCAGAAATAAAAGTCTGGCATCTGTTTTCAAACAGATAGATCTTCTTTTTGATGCAGGAACATTCATAGTTTCATCAATAGAGATGGCAGAACCCTCCGGAGATAAGACATCTATATCTGTAAGCAATGTAAAGATCAACGGCACTGTAGATGATAAAGTATTTGACATTCATTAGTCTTGCTGTCATTCTGTGCTCATGCACTCCTAAAATGACTCCTGCTACCGGCCTTCTGAACCCGATGGTACCTGAAATAACTGTCAGCCCAATGCATTTCAAAGCCACTATAAGCTTTGGCACTAACTCAGTGACCGGAATTATGGCTGTAAAACAAAGGTCTGACCTGGCAATTTTAGGAAGCTTCACTAATGAATTCGGCGTTAAGGGGTTTGATTTTATCTATCAGGATGGAAAAACTGATCTCGTTTATGTCATGCCTGCACTTAACCGGAAAATGATAAAAAAGATACTCCGGAAAGATATTTCATTATTGTCAGGATATGGCATTGGAAGTATTGGAAGACTGAGTAACAATAAACCAGGAAAAACACCTGTTGTCCTTTACCCCGATCCTGCCGAAAAGTATAAGACTGAAAAGGACATTCTTATTTCGGGAAATTCAATCGACCAAAAGATAATTGTTGCACTTGAAGACTTCAGGCATAAACTCAGAATAGATCTTGTATCGCTTCCACCGGATGAAGAATAATTCAGACATATTCAGGGATGATCTTTGGACACTGTCCTCCTTCATCAGCCAGGACAATGACTCATTTAAAGCTGTTATCAGGTTTAACACGCTGCACAGGATATTTGAGGTCCATTTCCCGGGAAGCCCTGTTGTACCTGGGGCGTGTATAGTGCAGATAGCTACCGAACTGTTATCGCATCATCTCTCCTGCCCCATGGTTCTTAGCGAGGCGAAGAACATTAAGTTTATTAACCTGATAAATCCACTGCAGCACAATGTAGCAGAGTTTAGCTTTAAGCTAAACAGGCAGGAAGATGAGAAAACCGCTGCAACTATAACAGTCAGTGACGGTGATAATGTCTTTGTAAAGATCTCAGCACAATTCAGAAAATCATAATGACGCAGAATAACAAAACAGGAAAGGATATAAGTTATTGTGTCATTATTCCGACATTTAACCACTCAGGTGCAATAGCCGGAGTTATAAATGCCGTATCAGATATCACACATGATATTATAGTGGTAAATGACGGTTCAACCGATGATACTTCTGAAGTTCTAACCGGATTCAACCATATTACTGTGATTGAATACAAAAAGAACAGGGGTAAGGGTTATGCCCTGATTACCGGGTTCAAAGCTGCTCTTGAGAAAGGATTTGAATATGCAGTAACAATTGACTCTGACGGCCAGCACAGGGCTGAAGAGATTCCTTTGTTTACAAAAGCTGTTACAGAGAATCCCGGTGCAATTGTTATAGGTTCCCGAAACCTGGTTGCCGATAATATGCCTGGAGGCAACACTTTTGCAAATAATTTCTCAAACTTCTGGTTCAGGCTTCAGACTGGGATAAACCTGCCTGACACGCAGTCGGGTTTCAGACTCTATCCGTTAAAGGAGATTAGGCGAATCAGGACTTTCAGCGGGAGATATGAATTTGAGCTTGAGCTGCTTGTAAGAGCTGCCTGGAGAGACATCATACTGGTGACTGTACCGGTAACTGTAATTTATGCACCCGGAAAAGAGAGGGTTACACACTTCAGACCATATGCCGATTTTATCAGAATCAGTGTTCTTAATACTTTTCTTACTATAATTGCCCTGGTTTATGCAAGACCTGCAAGGCTGTTCAAAAAATTGCTCAGGAGCGCTGCTAATAAATGACATACGATGGAGAAACTGTTTATATCGCTATACAGGTTTTTAGGTAAAAGAAGGGTTGTTTTCCTGACTTTTGTTGTGCTTATTACAGCTTTACTGATATGGGTTTCGTTCTCCATCAATCTCAGGGAGGATGTCTCAGATTTCATGCCCAATGACGGAAATGCCGAAAGAATAAATTTTGTAAACAATAACATCTCGCTTTCAGAGAAGATTATTATCAGCCTTTCCAATACAGATACTTCGTTATACGCCGATGAAGGGGGTCTTTTTGAGTTCGCTGATATGCTGGCCGATTCCATCATGTCAAAAGGGAAAGATGATGTAAAAGACATTTTCTATAAAGTAGATGACAGGCAGACTTTCAACATTGCCTCATTCATCTTAAGAAATCTTCCGTACTATCTGGAAAAGTCAGATTATGACCATATTGATTCGCTGTTAAAACCAGAAAAGATTCAGATGGCTCTGGCGGCCGATAAAAAGGTCATTGTTTCTCCGGCGGGTTATGCAGTAAAAAGGATGCTCTCACTTGATCCTTTGCATCTGTCAGGTAAGGCATTAGGCAGACTGACATCATTCAGGGTTGACAAAATTTATAATATAGAAAACGGTTATATCCTTTCAAAGGACAGAAAAAGTCTGTTTGTCTTTGTCTCATCAATTCATCCAGTCAGCGAAACAGCCCTTAACAAGCGACTGGTAAAAGCTCTTCAGAAAAGCATCGGAGAGGTTAAGAAGGCTTCGGGAGGCAGCATCAGAATCTCTGACTTCGGGGCAGTTGAAGTGGCAGTGACAAATGCAACCCAGATACGCAGAGACAGCTACTTCTCAATGCTTATTTCGATATGCCTGATAATCATCCTGCTTGGACTGTATTTTAAAAAGCCGGCCCCGTTATACCTGATAGTCCTTCCTGTTATCTTCGGGGGAGCGTTTGCAATCGCCCTCCTCGTCCTTTTCAAGGGGACCATATCGTCAATTGCTGTCGGTGCCGGATCAGCAATATTTGGAATTGCCATAAACTATTCTCTCCATTTCCTTGTCCACATAAATGAACACGGGGGGCTTGAGACCTCACTAAGTGACCTGGCCTCCCCGATGGTTGTGGGTAGCATCACCACAGTGGGAGCATTCCTGAGTCTGTTAATACTCTCTTCTGAGGCAATGCATGACTTTGGGCTCTTTGCGGCGCTGACCCTTGTTGGAACACTCATCTTTGTTTTGATTGTTCTGCCACATATTATTGATCTCTTGAATATTGCTGTTAAAAAGGAAGACGGCAACCAGCCTTCATTATGGGAAAAGATTGGCGAGTTCAGACCTGAAAACAAAAAATACATTGTCATTCTGACATTTATCCTTACAATAATTCTGGTGTGGTTCTCAGGCAGTGTAAGGTTTGACAGCGACCTGAACCAGATTAACTATATGACCCGCGAACAGAAGAGGTCATTGAAAGAGCTGAGTGAGTTCACAACACTCTCAAGACAGACTACTTATCTTATCACTGAAGGTAAGACACCTTATGATGCCCTGAGGAACTACGAAAGAAACTGTATCGTTCTTGACTCTCTCTTTAACGAAGGAAAGATAAAAGGATACATGGGTGTGGGAACCGGCTTGGTATCAGACACCCTACAGAGACACAAGGCTGAACAATGGAACCGCTTCTGGGAAAAAAGAAAAAATAGTGCCGGTGACAACATAATCAAATACGGAAAAGCAGAAGGCTTCAATGATGATTCGTTTAAGCCTTTCCTCTCTTTGGTTGACTCTACAATAACCGCCCAGCCATTTGAACACTTCGGGACTCTCTCAGGCAGTATTTTCAGTGATCTGCTGATTAACACCAAGGGCAGGTCAATGATAGTTACCCTTGTCTACAGCGACCCTGGTAAAATCTTTGATTCCTCAGTACTGACATCAAAATACTCCGATACATTCACATATGACCGTAAAAACATGGCCGATTCGCTTATCCGTTCACTGGTTAAGGATTTTAACAAGGTGTTATGGATCTGCGGTCTCATCGTTATAGTGTTTCTTACCATATCTTTTGGCAGGTTTGAGCTAAGTATCCTGTCCTTCCTCCCCATGGCTATAAGCTGGTTCTGGATTCTTGGTATAATGAGCATTTTTAACATCAGCTTCAATGTAGTGAACATCATTCTTGCAACATTCATTTTTGGTCTGGGTGACGATTACAGCATATTCATCATTGAAGGTTTGATGAAAGACTACTCTCAAAAGACAAAACTTCTTAATTCTTATAAGACTGCAGTGCTCCTGTCGGCACTGACAATGTTCATAGGCATCGGCACTCTGATCTTTGCCCGCCACCCGGCAATGAGGTCGCTTGGGAAAGTGACTGTCATTGGCATGACATCTGTGGTGGCGATCTCTTTTATTGCAGCCCCTTACCTGTTCAATGCTCTTGTAAAGAAAAAAGGGCGCGACCGTCTTATGCCAGTGACATTCGTTAATCTTTTCAAGACAATTCTCAGTTTCTTTGCATTTCTTCTGGGCAGCCTTCTTCTCACTATTGTCGGATTCGCCCTTCTGACAATCTGCAGACCATCACAGAAAAACAAACTCAGGTTTCATACATGGCTAAGCAAGGTGTCACACTTCGTTGTTTTCAGGTTGCCCGGGGTTGACGTTAAGATTTCAAACCCATATGGTGAGGATTTTAAAAAGCCAGCCATAATTGTTTGTAATCACCAGGCGCATATAGACCTGGTATTTCTGCTGATGCTTTCACCACGTATAATTATTCTTACAAACGAGTGGGTCTGGAATTCTCCATTCTACGGCAAGATTGTCAGGTACGCTGATTTTTACCCTGTTGCCGGGGGTGTTGAGCAGAGCATAGGGCGTCTATCTGAGCTGGTAAGCAATGGCTATTCAATTGTTGTCTTCCCTGAAGGGACCAGATCGGAAGACTGCTCAATAAGAAGGTTCCATAAAGGAGCATTTTACCTTGCAGAGAAACTCAACCTTGATATTGTACCGATACTGATACATGGCATGGGCCACTGCCTCCCTAAAAAAGAACTTCATTTGCGTAAAGGAACATGCACTATGAAGATATTTGACCGCATAAAACAATCAGATAAATCCTTTGGCAATGACTATGTTGAGAGATCTAAGAACCTGAGAATGTTCTATAAAAAAGAATATAGTGCTATTGCAAAGCAAATTGAAACTGCAAGCTATTTTAAAGACAGAGTTCTTCATAACTATATTTATAAAGGAGCGATGGTTGAAATGCAGGCAAGGAAAATCCTCAGGAAAAAATCAACATACGCTCTTATAAACAGACTTCCTGAAAACGGCAGAGTTGTATTCCTTAATACCGGATATGGAACTGTCACTCTTCTTTCTGCACTGGTAAAAAAAGAGCTTACTATATTTGCTGTTGAAAACGATCATGAGAAGAGACAACTGGCAGAGAACTGCGTCTCAAAACCCGCCAATCTTAATTATGTTGCCTCGGTTGATGATATTCCCGAATACGGAGTGAAGGACGTAACAATAACATTTGAAGAAAATGAAGCAATTTGACGTAGTAATTATAGGAAGCGGATTGGGGGGCCTGGTTTGTGGCTATATTCTCGGAAAAAACGGCTATAAAGTAGGCATTTTTGAAAAAAACAACCAGATAGGCGGCTGCCTCCAGACTTTCAAAAGAAAAGGAGTAAGCTTTGACACCGGGATGCATTACATCGGCAGCATGGAGGAAGGCCAGATAATGCACCGCTTCTTTAAATATCTTAACCTGCTTGGTAATGTAGGGCTCATGAAACTGGACAAGGATGGATTTGATCAGATTAATCTTGGCGATGACATCAACCGGTATGCAATGGGATATGAAAATTTCATTGAAGGACTATCTGAAAAATTCCCTGCAGAGAGAGCCGGTATTACGGAATATGTCAGCCAAATAAAGAACATCGCTGAAGCATCGCCACTTTATAACCTGAGGGAGATAAATGCTCCTACCTTCATTGAAACTTATTATATAAAGTCAAGCGCAAGCAGTTTTATAAGGGATATAACATCTGACGAAAAGTTAAGGAATGTGCTTGCGGGAACAAATGCCCTTTATGCAGGCGTCCCCGACAAGACTCCCCTATATATCCATGCCCTTATAAACAATTTTTATATCCAGAGTGCCTGGAGAATTGTTGGCGGCAGCGACAGCATCTCCAACAGTCTTGCCGCATCAATAAAAACCTTCGGTGGAGAAATTTTCACCAACTCTGAGGTTAAGAAGATTAACACCTCAGCCGATTCAGCTATATCCGTTGAACTGACAAACGGAGAGATCATCAGCGGGAAAAAATTCATTTCAGACATCCATCCTCAGGCCACCATTGAAAAGCTTGAAACACCATTGATAAGAAGAGCATACCGCGACAGGATCAACTCGCTTGAAAACACAGTTTCTATCTTTACCCTTTATCTGGTCTTTAAACCGAAAACAGTGAAGTATTTGAATTTCAATATCTATCAGCATAATACCAATGATGTGTGGAACTGCCAGAACTACACTGATACTGACTGGCCAAGAAGTTATCTTTACATGCATCAGGCAGATTCCTCAGGTATGGAATATGCAAGAAGTGCCCAGGTTATTGCCTATATGAACTATAGAGATGTTATACCCTGGGAAAATACATCCGTTGGAAAGAGAGGAAACGATTATCTCTCGTTTAAAAAGGCAAAAGCTGAACGTCTCCTTGATGACCTTGAGAAGAGGCACCCGGGATTCAGAGATAATATTGAATCATTTTATACCTCAACGCCACTTACATACAAGGACTATACTGCTACCAAAGAAGGATCTACCTATGGCATATTAAGGGATTGTAACTTCCCTACGCAGACGCTTGTATCTCAGCGCACTAAGATACCAAACCTGTTTCTTACAGGGCAGAACATAAACTCCCATGGCATTCTCGGCGTTACTATAGGTGCTATAATTACATGTGCCGAGTTTCTGGGAATAAATAAAGTCATTAAGGATATCAACGAATAAGAGAATACGGAATGAATTTCAGATTAATTTACCCTAAATGGCATAAGCTGGATGAGCAGACTACCTTTAACCTGCCTCCTCACGGACCGGTGGTTTTTGCGGCCTCTCTTCCTGAATATGTCAATATAAGCTTTACAGACGAGAACCTTCAGCAGATAGATTTTGAAGAGGATACCGAATTTGTTGGTATCTCAATGATGCTTACCACACAGGTAAAAAGAGGCTGGCAGATAGCAGATGAGTTCCGGAGGAGAGGGAAAAAAGTTATTTTCGGCGGAATCTCAACAATGCTTCATGCCGAAGAGACAATGGACCATGCCGATGCTGTCTTTCTGGGTGAATCCGAAGGCAGAATGGAAGAAGTTCTTAATGACTTTCGCAATAACAGTCTGAAGAAGGTTTACAACTTCATGAACAATTTCCCTGACATTGCAACAATTGGACCGGCCCGCCGTGAGATACTGGACAGAGACCTATATAATCACAAAGGAGTGCAGATGGTTGATCTGTTTCATGCTTCAAGAGGTTGCCGTTTCAGCTGTTATCCATGTGCCGTCTCTTATCTGGGTGGACGTCAGTTCCGTCCGCGTCCGATAGAAAAATCTATTGAAGAACTTGAGACTATAAAGAATAACAGGTTATTCATTGTTGACAATTCACTGGCACAGAACAAAGACTGGGAAAGAGATCTCTTTAAGGCCATGATCCCTTTGAAGAAGAAATGGATAAGCCATCCTATTGAAGATGACCCTAAACTGCTCGATCTTGCCGCACAGGCAGGTGCCTGGTACGTATACCAGGCTGTTTTTGACACATCAGACTATATAAAAGAGCGGATAAAAAGATATCACGATTATGGCATTGGCGTTGAAGGCACCATTTTACTGGGTCTTGATGACCAGACTGAAGATGATATCAAGCGTCTTATTGATTTTCTCCTTGAGATAAATCTTGACCTGGCAGAATTCACAATACTTACTCCATTCCCTCACACAAAAGCTTATAACGATCTTCACCGTCAGGGACGTATTTTTGATTATAACTGGGATAACTATAATGCCGGGAAGGTTGTCTATCAACCCAAACACATGTCGCCTGAGAAGCTTTTTGAGCTCTATAAATATGCCTGGGATTCATTTTACAAAGACGAGTCACAGGAACAAAAGATGTTCAAACTCTTTGCAAGTGTGGTGCTGAAAGAGATGAAGGACAATACTTATGTCCCCCGAAGAAGAGACCTGACAACAAAGAGCTTCGGGAAAGATGTAATAAGGAACATTAGCCAGGTATAATATGAAGGTAACGGAAACAGTAAACATAGAACACTTCAGCTTCAGCGGGTTATGGGATATACCCTCGGCCTGCGGCCTTAAAATCCACAGGGGTGAAACACACACTGTAACTGTTGTCAGTGAGCTTTACAGGGAAAACCCGGGCACTACAATAACTGATGTTCCGGTTCAGCTTGCAACGCAGATATGCGAAAAGTATTCCATAGACATTAGGTCACTCATTTACATTGAACATAATCCTGAGACCATTACCAAGCTATCATTCTATGAGGAAGAGTTTTTCAGAGTGCATTTTAAGGTTACAGACAATAAACTGAGTAATCCTCGTTATGAAAAGTTAAGCAAATCAGATCTTGATTCGCTACTGGAGCAGGGCTGACAGCGTTAATCCCTGACTTTCTTTTTTTTGAGTTGCATTATTGCTATTTTTGCAGCTTCAAAAAAGGGAGAATGGAGCACGATATTAAACCCGGAGTAAGAGGATTGATTTTTGACCTTGACGGTACGCTTGCCGATACAATGCCATATCATTTTGTTGCATGGCAGAAAGCATGCCGCCACTTTGGCATTGAGATGACCACTGCCTTTCTTCAGAGCCAGACTGGTGCTCCTGGGTGGATAATAGCAGAAGAGGTGATTAAGCAAAACGGAATGGAGGGGAGAGTATCTCCCGAGGATATTATGAAGGTCAAGCTCGATGAGTTTTATACCATACAGCATAAGGTCACACCCATTGAACCTGTTGCCGCACTTGCCAGAAAATACTATCACAAGATTCCCATGGCCGTTGGCACAGGAGGACATCGTGAAGCTGTGGAGAAAACCCTTGAAATAATTGGTCTGAGAAAATATTTCGATATTATAGTCACTGCCAATGATGTGAAAAACCATAAGCCCGATCCGGAGACATTTCTCCGCTGTGCAGAGCTTATGGGCGTGAAGCCTGAGTTTATCGAGGTATTTGAAGATGGCGATAAAGGTATTGAAGCAGCTCAGAAAGCCGGAATGATAGCTACTGATGTAAGAGAGTGGTATCCTTCATCGACCTGGATGAAGTAAAAACCTGCCTTAGACAATTTTCTGCCCTGTATTTCGTATAATATTTATCCTTCACCGTCATCATAGAAAATTGACAGATAAAGAACCCATAAGACAGATAATGGTCACCGGCGATGGCTCGCACACACTATGGCTCCCGGAGATGGAAGAGTATTATCACTCACATTTCGGTGCCCTGACGGAGTCGGAACATATTTTTATCAATGCCGGGCTCAGATACTGCAAAGAAGACAATCTTCGCATTCTGGAGATTGGTTTCGGAACCGGACTGAATGCATTGCTTACCGCAATTGAGGCCGGAGAAACTAAAAAAACAATTTATTATTATTCAATTGAAAAATATCCGCTCGACCCTGAGATAATTGCCTCTCTTAACTACAGTGAGCTAAAAGGGAAAACTGGAGCAGCCCTTTTCAGACTGATACACTCAGCTCCGTGGAATACAAGGGTTGCGGTTTCGGATTTCTTTACTCTTGAGAAGGTAAAAGGAGATCTAATTACTGATGCCCTGCCCGGTGACTTTGACCTGGTATATTTTGATGCTTTTGGTCCTGACAAGCAACCTGAGATGTGGAGTGACGGCATCTTTTCCAAAATTGCTTTTGCATCTCATCAGGGTACTGTTTTTGTGACCTACTCTGCAAAGGGAAACCTAAAGAGATCTCTGCGTGCAAACGGGTTTGACGTGGAGCACCTGCCGGGCCCTCCGGGAAAGAGGTGCATCACCAGGGCAATAAAACACCTATAAAATAAAAAAATTGATATATAAACTCATTTATTACCTTAGCAGTAAATTATAAATGGAAATGATGAAAACACGTATCATTAGTCTGTCACTTGTTACTTTATTATGTTTTTCAGTTACAGGTAACGTCAATGCACAGAAGAAAGTTAAGCTGAAAACCTCTGTTGATTCTCTCTCATACGCCCTTGGAGTTGCTAACTTCCAGTACTATAACAAGGATAGTATCTTTATTAATCCTGATGCTTTTGCAAGGGGTGTAAAGGATGCTTCAAAGAAGAAATCCTCAATGGATGAGACCGTTGCCAGCAATTTCATTGTGAAGTACATGCAGGACCGGGAGAACAAAAAAAATGCAAGAAACTTCAGAAAACAGATAGAGGCAGGAGAGAAATTCCTTGCCGATAACAGCAAACAGGAAGGAGTGGTTACAACCCCATCAGGACTTCAATATAAAGTGATATCAGAAGGTACCGGAGAAAAGCCGGGCCCTGATGACATGGTCAAAGTTCAATATACAGGCAAAACAATTGACGGGAGGAAATTTGACTCTTCCTATGATCATAATGAACCTGCAACATTCAAACTCAATGGAGTGATCAAAGGGTGGCAGGAAGGGCTTCAGCTCATGCCTGTGGGTTCAAAATACATATTTTATCTGCCTGCAAAACTGGCATATGGTGAAAGAGGCGCCGGAAGCATTATTAAACCATTTGAAACCCTGATATTTGAAGTTGAACTTCTTGAAATTGTAAAACAATAGTTATTAAATTGCAGAGAAACCCAAATTGTTATCTTTGCCAAAATTAAATTTTAAAACATACAAAATGAAAATTAAAGGTCTTACCCTCCTCGCAGTTGCAGTTGCAATGATTGCAACGTCATGCACACAGTCAGGAATCAAATCGGCAAGAATGAAAACTTCTGAAGACACTCTTGCTTACGCTTTTGGTGTTGCAAACTATTTCTACTATCAGAAAGACAGTGTAAATATTGATCCCATTCTCTTTGCAAAAGGAATGATGGATGCAAAAATTGGAAAGAACACGATTGAAGATTCCAAGGCTCAGGCATACATCATGCAGTATTTTAACAAGAAACAGCAGGAAAAGAATGATAAGATCTACGGAAAAAACAAAGATGCCAGTGAGAAATTCCTTGCTGAAAATAAAAAACGTGATGGCGTAAAAGAGACTGCAAGCGGACTCCAGTATGAAGTAATCAAAATGGGTAACGGTCCTAAACCAACTGCTGAGCAGGTTGCAAAGATATTCTACGTAGGCACATTTATTGACGGAAGCAAATTTGATGCATCACTTGATCATCAGAAAGACCCTGTCGACATGGATCTTAAAGGCGTTATACCCGGTTTCAGAGAAGCACTTCAGCTTATGCCTGTTGGTTCTAAGTTCAAGTTCTACATTCCTTACGAACTTGCTTATGGAGAACGTGGCAGGGGCCAGATTCAGCCTTATACAACTCTTATTTTTGAAATCGAGCTTGTTGACATAGCTGCACCTAAAAAATGAAAATAGCTGAGATACATACTCCAAAGGGCGTGATGAAAGCCGAGCTGTACGATGACGATGCTCCGGCAACTGTAGAAAACTTCATCACTCTTGCAAAGAAAGGCTTTTATGATGGCCTTGCATTTCACAGGGTGATACCCGATTTTGTGATTCAGGGCGGATGTCCTTTCTCCCGCAATCCAAATGATCCGCGTGTCGGTACAGGTGGCCCGGGCTACAAGATTAAATGTGAGCTTAACGGAGTGAAACAGTATCACGACCGCGGTGTGCTTTCAATGGCACATGCAGGCAGAGATACCGGCGGATCACAGTTTTTTATTTGCCATAGCCGCTCAAACACCAAACACCTCGACAGACAACACACCTGCTTCGGCAAAGTCTTTGAAGGCCTTGATGTTATAGACGAGATAAGGGCTGGTGACAGAATCGATAAGATTGTTATTACCGAGACCGAATAATTATGGAATACGAAATCACGGGGAAAATAGTCGAGGTTTATCCTGTAATAAGGGTAAATGAACGCTTCCGTAAACGTGAATTCGTTATTGAACATAAGAGCAATATAGGCGGACAGGCTGTTATTGATTTTATCAAGTTCCAGCTGACCCAGGAAAAATGTGATTCTGTTGATGAATCATGGCTGAAGGACGAGGTAATGGTTCGCTTTAGCATCAGGGGCAACAGGTGGGAGAAGAATGGCGCTGTAAACTATATAACCAATCTCAATGCACTGACTGTCGCCAGAGGCCAGACGGCCGGAGACGACGGACAACAGAACATCAGGAACATAAGGCTTGAAGACGCCCCGCCTCCTGATGATGAGTTTGGAGAGCTTCCTTTTTAAAATCGGTTACAAGATTATTAAACCGCCTGTCCTCAAAAGAACAGGCGGTTTTAATTAAAAAGTAAGTATAAAACAGTAGAAAATGACGAAAAAAAGACGTATTTCTTAAATATTTCTTAAGAAACTTTTAACTTACACCCGTTAATAATGTGCTTACATTTGAAACGATAAAACCGGACAGTAAATGATCATCCCAACAGACGGAGCACTTATGCAATGCCTCAGCCTCTTCTTTGGTACTTTTGTACAGGAAGACCTGGCAATCTTATTGGGTGGAATGATGGCTATGGAACACGACCTTCCACTGGTTGTCGTTTTTATTACCCTTATGGCCGGCATCGTCACTGGTGATACAATTATATATGCCATGGGCTGGGCCGCGAGTAAAATACCTTGGATAAAGAGGAAACTTATAAACAGGAGGGTCGAAAAGGCAAGAAAAAAGCTTAAAGAAAACCTTGTCTCAACAATAATTATTGTAAGAATGATCCCGGGGGTCCTCTTCTCTACATTCATAGCTTGCGGATTCATAGGGATACCCTTTCTTGAGTTTATTATTACAAGCTTTCTGGCAGCAGCAGCCTATACAGCTGCAATTCTTCTCATAATTGTCAAACTTGGAGAAGCTGCTTTGCCTTCATTGGGAAAGTGGGTATATATTTCAATTGCCTCAATAGGATTGCTTATCATCATTATTAAATACCTTAAACAGAAAAAAATGGTTGAAAAAGAAGAAGTGGAAGACGAAACAATAATACCTGTAGATGAAAAAATTGACGGTAACGCCTTTCTTGGTATGCCTTCATTGAAAGATGTTAAAAAGAAAGTAGCTCTTTCTGAAAAGATACCATCAACTATTTTTTATTCTCCTGTTGGCATAAGATGGATAGTTCTGGGGGTGAGATATCACTCTATGCTTCTGCCTACAGTTACAAACCCGCTTGTTGAAGCCGGCGGTCTCTGGGGTGAGTCAAAAAGCCGCCTGATGGATCAGATCGGCCCTGATTACAAAAAATGGGTGGCACCTTATACTACCGTTTACATCAAAGATAACAATGCCGTTGATGAGAATGTTACCAACATTCTTAGCGCTATGCATAACTCGGGCTTTGAATTTCCACTGGTTATAAAACCTGATATCGGGTGGCAGGGATATGGAGTAAGGGTTATAAACAACAAAGAAGAACTTGTAAATTATCTTCCGGGTTATCCTGAAAATGCCACACTCATAATTCAGGAACTGGTACCTTATGAAGGCGAAGCAGGTGTGTTCTACTCACGGTTCCCGGGCGAAGAACATGGAAAAGTTATTTCACTTACATTCAGATACTTCCCGCATGTCATTGGCGACGGAGTGAGCACAGTGGCCAAATTGATGGAGAAAGATCAAAGAACAAGATTTAAGCTTAAGTTTTACCTCGGTAAAGAGACCCTTCATGCTGGCCTTCCGGAAGAATACAGAAGTTATGTTCCGCAGGCAGGTGAAATATTCAGGCTTGCATTTATTGGAAGCTTAAGAGTAGGTGGCCTTTACCGTAACGGGTCGAAGTTTATCACTCCTGCTCTTGAGGAACGTTTTGAAAATATTGCACGCAGCATTCCCGAATTCTACTTTGGAAGGTTTGACATAAAATTCAAATCCATTGATAAACTTCGCGAAGGCAATGATTTTAAGATTTTTGAGATCAATGGTGCCGGCGCCGAAGCAATTCATGTATGGGATGCCGAGACACCACTGCTGAAGATGTATAAAGAGCTGTTCAGGTACCAGTCAACAATGTTCCGCATTGCAAATGCAAACCGCAAACGTGGTTTCAAACCGATGCCTGCCAAAGAGTTCTATACCTTCACAAAACAATACAACAATCTTATAAGCAATTATCCGGCATCGGAATAATTCAAAATACATAATAATATCTGTAGAGACGCGATGAATCGCGTCTCTACGAATGTTTATATGTTACGGTTCTGGTAATACCCCAATGCAACCCGTTTGAAAAACAGCAAACCAGCCACACAAACCAATGAGCTTATAACAAACACTGTTGAAATAGAATACTTTTCGGCAACAACACCTGATATAATCATTCCCAGTCCCATGCTGACATCCAGTGCAGTATAAAGAGTGGAGTTTGCTGACCCCCTGTGTTCAACATCTGAAAGATTATTGACCATAGTCTGAAAGGTAGGGAAAACCACACCTATTCCAAACCCAATTATCACTGCTGAAAGGTAAAACCCGGCAGCATTCTTTACAAGAGCCAGGATAGGAAAACCTAAAACAAGGAGGGTGATACATAAAGTCAGAATCATGTTGGGCCCTTTCCTGTCAAAAGCCCTGCCGGCAATCAGGCGTGAAGCTGCAATGCCTGTTGCCAGAACAAGAAAGAAGAGTGACGAATTTGCTATTCCTATTTCAATCCCGTACAGTGCAATAAACGACATCATACCTCCATATGTAAACATAATAATGAAAAGATTAGCCGAAGGGACGATTGCCTTCCTGTAAAAAAGATGGTTCAGGTTAAAATGAATTTTGCTGCCTGAGACCAGTTGACCGGGAAGCTTCATTGCATAAGCACATAACAAGCTTGCAGTACTTATAAAACAACCTGCTGAAAACATCGCCATGTAACCCCAGTGATGACAGATAAAAAGGCCTATAACAGGTCCTATTGACATCCCCAGAGTTGTTGAAAGAGAGAAGTAGCCGACTCCCTCACCTCTCTTTGATGAAGGGATAATATCGACAGCAATGGTTGATCCTGAAATGGTTGTTACACCCCAAGTGAGTCCCTGAACAAACCTCAGAATAATCAATGTGGCAATTGTAAGCGCAACCAGGTACCCCGCAAAAAACATGGTGTAAAAAAGCAGTGCAATGAGGTAAACTGATCTCCTTCCGAATTTATCAAGCGCAAACCCCGAGAAGGGCCTTATCATAACCGAGGCAATGGTGTAAGCTGCAAGCACTATCCCAACCTGTGACTTTCCGGCATGCAGATCAGAGACAAGATATACCGGAAGTGCCGATATTATTGCATAATAAGTAACATACATCAGAAAATTTGAAAGTGTGAGAAGCACAAAATTCCTGCTCCATATTTTCCCGTCCATGATCTCAACCGTTTGAAGAAGCAAATTTACTCAATGATTGTCCGGAACCAAATGAGAAAATCACCCGTTTAAAAGTATTATTATTTTATTTTTACCTGATCAAATTAATTTAAAATGGCAGAAATAAATAACACGGGTAATCCACTGCTCAGACCCTGGAACACACCATATAATGTTGCACCTTTCAGTGATATTAAAGCCTCTGACTACAAACCCGCCATGGAGGCAGCTATTGAGAAAACTCTTGAAGAGGTAAACGCAATTGTTGACAACCCCGCTGAACCTGATTTCAATAATACCATCGAAGCTCTTGAAAAAGCAGGAGAACTGGTAAGCCGTATAAACCCCGTACTTTTTAACCTGAACAGTGCCGAGACATCCCAGGAGCTTCAGGCTGCGGCAATGGAGGTATCTCCGCTTCTGGCAGGTCTGGCTAATGACATCTCACTCAACACGCCACTCTTTCATAAAATAAAAAAAGTTTGGGAGCAGCGCGAAAAGCTTAACCTCTCTGCTGAACAGGCAATACTCCTCGACAGGAAATACAAGTCGTTTGTCCGCGGTGGTGCCTCACTGTCTGATGCAGACAAGGAAAAATTCAGGGCACTGACCATTGAACTTTCCACCCTTTCTCTACAGTTTGAAGAAAACCTCCTGGCTGAGACAAACGATTTTGAGATGCTTCTCACTGATGAAGCTGATCTTGAAGGTTTGCCTGACGGTATAAAGGAAGCTGCATCCATTGCAGCAAAAGACGCAGAGAAGCAAGGGTGGCTCTTTACGCTGCATTTTCCAAGCTACGTGCCCTTTATGCAGTATTCAGAGAAACGTTACCTGCGCGAAAAAATGTATATGGCCTACTCCATGCGCTCCTTCAGATGCAACGAACACGATAACAGTGAAAAGGTGAAACGCATAGTAAACCTGAGGCTTGAGCTCGCAAAACTGCTTGGATATCCTGATTTTGCATCTTATGCCCTCGAAGAGAGGATGGCTGAGTCGCCACAGAGGGTTAACACGTTTCTTAATGACCTGCTGGCAGCCTCAAAGGAGGCAGGAATGAGAGACGTTGCAGCTGTGGAAGCTTTTTCACGTGAAAACGGGTTCACAGGCAGATTTGAGCGTTGGGACTGGGCTTTCTGGTCTGAAAAACTCAAGATGAATCTGTATAATATAGATGATGAGCTGCTCAGACCATTCATGCCGCTTGAGAAAGTGCAGGAGGCTGTGCTGGGACTGGCAACAAAACTATACAATATCACCTTTGTTCCAAATGGCACTATTCCTGTTTATCACCCTGAGGTTAAGCCATTTGAAGTAAAGGATTCTTCAGGCGAGGTAATTGCCCTGCTCATGCTCGACTTTCATCCACGGAAGGGAAAGAGTGGCGGGGCATGGATGACAGGCTACCGTGAGCAGTATCGTGAGAATGGCAGAAGAGTCATTCCAGTGGTGTCACTTGTAATGAACTTCACACGCTCCACACCCACCAGGCCTGCTCTTTTGTCACACAGCGAGCTCACCACATTCCTCCACGAGTTTGGCCATGCACTTCATGGCATGCTAACAGATTGCACATACGAGAGCCTCTCCGGCACCAACGTCAAACGCGACTTTGTTGAGCTGCCATCGCAGATAATGGAGAACTGGGCATGGGAGAAAGAGTGGCTCGACCAGTGGGCTGCACATTATCAGACAGGGGAAAAAATTCCGGCAGAGATACTGCATAAGCTTCACGAATCACTAACATATAATGAAGGATATGCCAGTATGAGACAGATCAGCTTTGCTCTCCTCGACATGGCATGGCATACAATCCGTGAAGAGTTCAACGGAGATATTATTGCAATTGAGAGAACATCCATGGGACCATGCGAGATGCTTCCTGCCGTTGACGGCATATCAATGAGCTGCTCGTTCGGGCACCTCTTCTCAGGCGGCTACGCAGCCGGATACTATGGCTACAAATGGGCTGAGGTACTCGATGCCGATGCCTTCAGCCTCTTCCGTGAAAAAGGTATCTTTGATAAAGAGACAGCTGCATCATTCAGAAAAAACATCCTGGAGAAAGGCGGAAGCCGCGAACCGGATGAGCTTTTTATTGCCTTCCGCGGCCGCGAACCACGGGTTGAGGCACTGATTGAAAGGTGTGGCTTTAAAAAGTAAGACGTATGAAGAATAACCTGCTTTACCTGACTATTGCAATACTGATGCTTGCCGGATGTAAAACCGCACCCGCAAAAGTTGCTGTGAGACAGCCAGTTGACACAGTTGGATTTGCACACTATTCTTGGCAGGTCGACAGCCTCCTTAATCGCATTGAAAGATATCAGCCCGTACAGCTTGCAAAAGCAAACAGCGTATTTGCTGATGACAATTCTGTCTTTCGCCTTGCAATATCACCCCACGACGATTATTCATACGTTGGTTACCTCTATCCTGCCCTCTTCAAGCATGTGAGATCAGAGGTGGTGATCATGTTCGGTGTTGCACACAAGGCAAAGAGGTTTAACCTGCAGGATAAGATCGTCTTCGGGTCAATAAAGGAATGGAAGAGTCCGGATGGGTTTGTTAACGTATCTCCACTGCAGGATAAGCTGATGAAGGAGCTCCCTTCAAAGATGTATGTAGTGCATGACAGCATGCAGATTGTTGAACACTCGCTTGAAGCACTGGTGCCTTTTATAGAACATTACAAACCAAACACAGAGATCATTCCGATCATTGTCCCATATATGAGCTTCGAACGGATGGAGGAGATATCCGCAAAGCTCGCCCCTGCAATAAAAAAGGTGATGAGCGAAGCCGGACTGGAATGGGGATCAGGGTATTCAATAGTTTTATCCTCTGATGCTGTCCATTATGGTAACGAGGACTGGGGTGGTAAAGATTATGCCCGCTATGGAGTTGACTCAACAGGTTATTTTGATGCCCTGGGATTTGAAAAACAACTGATGATTGAAAGCTTTGTAGGTACTGCCTCTGACGAGAAAATTAAATCGTTCTACAAGGCTACTGTAAGCGATACTGATTATAAAGAGTACAAATGGACATGGTGCGGGAGATACTCAATACCTCTTGGGATGCTTACAGCAATTAAGCTGGCTGCCTCAGACGGATCAATGCTTAACGGCAGGGCGATTGGGTATTCAACCAGCATTGCAAATGAGCCCATTCCTGTTCATGATATCGGCATGGGACTGACTGCCCCTGCCAAGCTGACACACTGGGTTGGTTATGCCGCGGTGGGGTTCCAATAGGAGCGTAAAGCGGAGAGTGGAGAGTGGAGAGTGGAGAGCGGAGAGCGGAGAGCGAAGGTGCTGAAGATATTTCATGTGGTGGCTCTTTATTCACCCGCCTTCGGGGATGACTAGTAGTAGTGCTGTCAGATACCCCGGGCTGTTGGCCCGGGGTTATTCATATTGAACCGCTGTCGCGGTTATCCCTTTTTCAAAATAAAATCAAAAAAAGAAAGCTGCTTCAAAAAGGTAGACCGGAGAGACTATTAAAACCTTTACAATGTGTTGTAAAAAAGTGGATAGGGCAAAACACCAAAAGAGCAGGCAGCATGAGAATTATTAATCTTTATTGCCCGGAGTCTTAAAGCCAATAGAACGTCTGGACTTCGGGTTCTCATGTTTCTCAATAAGTTCATCGAGATAAGTAAAGACAATCTCTATATTCTTATCCTGATTCTCAAGCTTTTTCTTTATCTCCTCTATCTCAAGCCGTACACTTAAATTATCCATCAGGAACTCCCGGACCTTGGTAAATACACGCATGATCTGAATATTTACCATTATGGCTCTATCACTATTCAGCACCCCTGATAACATAGCTACTCCCTGCTCAGTAAATGCATAGGGCAACTTACGACGACCTCCCCAACTTGATGTTCCAATTTGGAATATCAAGTTGTCGAACTCAGGTTTTGTAAGCTGGAACATAAAATCTTCAGGGAAGCGGGATATATTTCGATTAACTGCCTTATTCAGGTTCCCGGTAGTAACTCCGTAAAGTTCCGCCAGATCTTCATCAAGCATTACTTTTTTGTCTCTTACCAGATATATCTTGTTTGTTATAATCTCATCAGGTATAGCCAGTTGACTGCTCCCTTTTATCATATGGTTTGTATTTGACGTTTGTAAATTTGCTTATTTATCTTAATATCGCGTTTTGCGATATCAATATTGTATATATCTGATTATGTGTCTAATTAGAAATCACAATTTGTGATATCAAGTTTGGAGTAACCTATCTGGCACCTCCATTTCATCCCAGGGGATGATGTTTTTCTACAGCGAGAACGTACTAATTTACACCCGTTTAGTATAAAAGTCAAGGTCTATTCTTCTTCAGGAACAGATAATTAAAGCTATACCGGACTTTCAGCAACCGGAATAATTTGATCATCTACATTGATCCGGCGTTGCGGTGACTGCATGTTTTCTACCATAATACGACCATCTACGATGGTCTATGTTTTTGGCAAATAGGATGCTCAAGAGATTGAGTATAAATTCGGCCGAAATATTCAGAGATTGTAAACACGCACCCAGGGCTCTGATTATCTGGAGTTGCGTAGGTGCAACAAAATTTCTCTATTTACCTTTAAAAACCCATTTTGTTTTGTTACAAGTAACAACAATTGTAACCTCCTTTAATGCATTATTTGCTATTAAATCTAGTTCATTCTGATCTCTATCAATAAAATAACAAGAACCAGATGTTATGAGACACGTGTTGTCTTCAAAAAAATTAATCTCTGGTTTCCCCATATAAAACGTAGAATCATTAAAGAACGCTCCATATATCTCTACATTATACTTCGCTTCTTTTGTGATAATATCCTTAAATTCAGCATCTTTTGTTTCAACTTTAAACGCAATAGTAGCGCAATTAGGTGTTCTGGGTAATGATATTCTTAATTCATTAATCACACCTTTCTGATTACTAATAGTTTTACATGAGCCTATTGAAATTACTATTATTAGAAAAATCCATGCTTTTCCCATTTTATCACCAGTATAAAAATGATTTGTACCTAGATGTTATATATTCCCCTTAAAATTCTGTCATATGGGATCTAAACTGATATGATAATTTTAACCAGCTTGGGTCATTAACATCAGGGTAATCAGATGTGCTTCCTATAATATCATAGCCAGACAAGCAAAACTATTTTTCCTGACTTTCAAAAATAAAATTACAATTTTTTTAATCTCTACACTCTTCTACTGCCTACTACCTACTACCTACTACCTACTACAGTCCCCTTACTGTTAATTAATAGTTGACATCTGTCTGCCTGCAGCTGTCTTAAAAATTTATGCCCCGCCAGACTTTTACTATATTTGCAGTGGAAATAAAAAGGTTGTTTTGACCTTGTTCTTTACCACACAATATCCAGATATATCATGATCCTCTTCTTCGAATCACCGGAAAAAAGCATTATCGCAACAGGCACCAAAGGAACACTCACAGCTGAAGAAACAGAGAGACTATGCTGGCTCTTCGGCAACGCAAAAATCATCAGACAGGAAGAGATAAAAGGAACATTTGTCGGTCCGCGTAAAGAGATGATAACACCCTGGAGCACCAACGCAGTGGAGATAACACAAAACATGGGCATAAGCGCGATATCAAGGATTGAGGAATATTTTCCCTCTTTACAAGACGCTCCTGAGCACGACCCGATGCTCCAGCGGGTATACCACAGCCTTAACCAGGATATCTTTACCATCCATCACGAGCCGGATCCGATCATATATATAGATGACATAAGCGCTTTTAATAAAAAAGAGGGACTGGCCCTGAGTGATGATGAGATAGGTTACCTGACAAAATTAAGCAATCACCTGGGCAGAAAGCTGACAGACTCCGAAGTATTCGGGTTCTCACAGGTAAACTCAGAACACTGCCGGCACAAGATATTCAACGGCATCTTTATCATTGACGGAGAAGAGAAGAAATCGACCCTCTTCGGGCTCATCAAAAAGACAACCGAAGAGAACCCCAATCATGTCGTCTCGGCATACAAAGACAACTGCGCATTTCTTGAAGGTCCTGTCGCAGAACAATTTGCTCCTGAGACGCAGGACACATCAGATTACTTTAATGTTAAGAAATTTGAATCGGTCCTTTCTCTTAAGGCTGAGACACATAACTTTCCCACCACTGTTGAGCCTTTCAACGGTGCAGCGACGGGTACCGGCGGAGAGATACGCGACCGTATTGCAGGCGGCAAAGGCGCATTGCCAATAGCCGGAACAGCTGTCTATATGACCTCGTACAGCAGGGCTGACAAGAGGCCATGGGAAGAGTCTGTCCCTGAACGCAAGTGGCTATACCAGACCCCTGAAGACATACTCATCAAGGCATCAAACGGCGCCAGTGATTTTGGCAACAAATTCGGACAGCCGCTTATCTGCGGTTCACTCCTCACCTTTGAACACTTCGAGGACATGAAACGCTATGGATTCGACAAGGTTATAATGCTTGCCGGTGGTATTGGCATAGGCAAGAAGAAAGACAGTCTTAAGGATGTACCTGAGAAGGGCGATGTGATTGTCCTCCTTGGCGGTGACAATTACCGTATTGGCATGGGTGGTGGAGCTGTATCATCAGTTGACACAGGTGCCTATGACAGCTCCATTGAGCTTAATGCCGTTCAGCGTGCCAACCCTGAGATGCAGAAACGTGTATATAACGCTCTTCGTGCGATGGCCGAAAGCGACAAGAATCCTGTCATCTCGCTTCACGATCATGGTGCCGGCGGTCATCTCAACTGCCTCTCAGAGCTTGTTGAGGAACGGGGCGGGGCAATAGACATAAAGAAACTTCCCATTGGCGACCCTACCCTCTCGGCTAAAGAGATAGTGGGGAATGAGTCACAGGAACGTATGGGCCTTGTGATGAATAAGAAAGATGTTGACACTCTTGTTCGTGTTGCAGAACGTGAGAGGGCTCCCATATATGTAATTGGTGAAGTGACCGGCGACAACCAGTTTACCTTTGTCAATTCAGCCACAGGTGAAAAGCCTATCGATCTGAAACTTGAAGACTTCTTCGGTAAACCTCCGCGAACATATATGCGCGACAGCAGTGTAATCGCTTCATTTAAAGAAATAGAGTATAACCAGTCAGATATTGAGAAATATCTGGAGATGGTTCTTCAGCTCGAAGAGGTAGCCTGCAAAGACTGGCTTACAAATAAGGTTGACCGCTCCGTTACAGGGCGCATAGCCAAACAACAATGTGCCGGTGAGATACAGCTTCCTCTCAATGACCTTGGAGCCATTGCACTTGATTATCGCGGCAAGAGTGGCATGGCAACAGCTCTCGGGCATGCTCCTGCAGCCGGCCTGGTTGATCCGGCTGCCGGATCTGTATTGTCAATTGCCGAGGCGCTTACAAATATAGTCTGGGCTCCTCTTGCCGACGGACTTAAAAGCGTCTCTCTCTCTGCAAACTGGATGTGGCCATGCCGTAATCAGGGTGAAGATGCACGTCTCTATGATGCTGTTAAGGCTGCAAGTGATTTTTCACTTGCCCTAGGAATAAATATACCAACGGGCAAAGACAGCCTGTCAATGAGCCAGAAATACAGCGACAGTGTGGTGCTATCCCCCGGTACAGTTATCATTTCGTCTGCCGGAGAGGTAACCAACGTAAGGGATATTGTTGAGCCGGTTATAAAAAACAATGATGATACATCACTCATTTATATTGACATGAGTGGCATGGAGCCGGTGCTTGGCGGAAGCGCCCTGGGGCAGGTACTGAATCGTGTAGGCACAAAAGTTCCGACGGTTGCTGACCCTGCATATTTTGCATCGGTATTTGATACACTACAGAAACTCATTGCTGACAGAAAGATAATTGCCGGCCATGATATCTCGGCAGGCGGACTGGTGACTACCTTGTTGGAGATGTGTTTTGCCAATGTCGAAGGCGGGATAGCTGTGAATCTCAGTGAGATGGATGAGGCAGATACGGTTAAACTGCTCTTCAGCCAGAATCCGGGTGTGGTGATACAGGTTGAAAGCGAGGACGAGGTCGAAGAGATCCTGCTTGAAAAAGATATCAGGTACTTTACCATAGGCCACCCTGTCAGTGAAAGAAAACTCTTTGTAACAAATGGAGAGACAAAACATACTTTCGATATTAACAGGCTGAGAGACACATGGTACAGACCATCCTACCTGCTTGACCGCAGGCAAAGCGGCAGGGAGCTGGCGCTGGAACGCTCAGTAAGCTACAAAAAGACTCCGCTCAATATAGAACTCAAATCATTTGAAGGAGCATTTAAATCACTGGGAATTTCACCCGACAGAAAGAAAGAGACCGGACTGAAAGCGGCAATAATAAGAGAGAAAGGCGTTAACGGCGACAGGGAAATGGCTTACGCGTTATGGCTGGCAGGCTTTGACGTGAAGGATGTTCATATGACTGACCTCATCACCGGACGTGAGACACTCGAAGATATAAGCATGATTGTCTTTGTAGGTGGGTTCTCCAACTCAGACGTACTTGGCTCGGCAAAAGGATGGGCCGGCGCTTTCAGGTATAATGAGAAAGCTAAGAAAGCCCTTGACAATTTCTATAAAAGAAAAGACACTCTTTCTCTGGGCGTATGCAACGGATGCCAGCTTATGTCAGAACTGAATCTGATATACCCCGAACATAAAGAGTCAATCAGGTTTGCTCATAACGATTCGCACAAGTTTGAATCGGGTTACCTCGGGGTTAAGATACTTAAGAATAATTCGGTCATGCTCGCCGACATGGAAGGTATGGAGCTTGGCATATGGGTCGCTCATGGTGAGGGTAAATTAATAGTGCCTTACACCGAAGAGAAGTATCATATAGCAATGAAGTACTCTTCATCATCATACCCGGCCAATCCTAATGGCTCAATGTTCGATATTGCAGGGTTATGCTCTGAGGATGGCCGTCACCTGGCAATGATGCCGCATCTTGAAAGAGCCTACTTCCCGTGGCAATGCGGATACTATCCGGCAGAAAGAAAAGGTGATGATGTGACACCGTGGATGAAAGCGTTTGTCAACGCCAGAAAATGGGTTGAGACAAAAAGACACCAGTAGCAGGTATGTACAAGAGACTCTTCAATTTTGCTGTAACAACTCTTACCATTCTTACGGCAAACCTGCTGACAACATTTATAACTGATAAACTTATCAGCCTTAAGTGGGAGGTTAAGCCAATGCGTTTTACCTTAATCTCAATGGCTATCATCACAGTGGTATTTTACCCGCTGTTTATCAGGCTGCAGGACTGGACAAACAGCTTTTCAAAGAAGTTTGTTAAAGCCGGCCGTTCTATGGCAGGAAAATATATAGGGCTGCTGCTGATGTTTGCTGTCGGGCTCCTTGTACTTACTTATTTTTATGCCAGGATGTGGTATAATATAAATATCATCCGTCTCATTATCAACGGAAAATTCATCTCCTCATTTTAAAGGATCAAAAAGGTTTTAGGTGCTTTCAGCCTGGTAAAGCGAGTAGTCTAGTAAACCACCGGCTTAAGGATAAGCGATTTTATCACAGTCTTATCTTTGTTATCCAAAGGAAGTTCTGCAGGAGGTGTTTTTACCTTCTCACTTATTATCTGAATTGAATATTCACCAGGTTTGCTGAAAAACACAGATCCCATTTCTGATTCAGCTTTGAACCATGGGGCTTTAATATCTGATGCATCGGCAACAATGTTGTCACCTACAGGCATTTTCTGAATTCTTGAATCACCTGCAGTGATAGTAACAACAGAATCAAAACCCATGTTCATTGTGTCACGCGTGATGCTTGAAAGCCACACTTCGTAACGGCCAGGCTGATTAACCTTAAAGCTCCATTCAGCAGTATTGCTGTCAGGATGAACATCATCCTGCACCAGGGCAGCGTCTTCAATCTTCAAAAAGACACTATTGTTTTTTTTAGATGACTCATCCGAAGCATCCCTGGTATTTTTCTGAACATTTGAGTTGTTGCACGAAACAAGCAGAGTAACAAAAAAAATCAAATATATTCCCTTTCTCCTAACCATTTTACCCATATATTAAAATTGAACAACTGTAATTAGAACGTGATTTTTGAATTAATAGTATTCAACTATAAACCGGAACAAAATAAAATGAAAAAAAGACAGGCCGATCATCCAACTTTTGAATTTGTTGACAAACGGACAGAATTTATTGACAAATAAAAATAAATCAATCTTTTACTGTGGCAACAGCTACTTTTTTAGACTTGATAAGCACTTTTTTGGGTGTTTTTGATGGTAGTGCTTTTACTACAAGCTCAGCAATGTCCATCACTTTTGTCTCAGAAGCATTTGAAAAGGTCTTTTTACACAGCGGGCATGCGGTTATTACTGCTGATGGATTATTTTTTGTCAGAACTGATATAGCATCACTGGCTATAAGTGATCTTTTCTCTGATGAGAGAGACATATTTCCAATGCTTCCGCCACAGCAGAGTCCGTCTTTTCCCTCTTCTGCAGTTGGCTGCAGGTCAGCTACATATCCGATGATATTACGTGGCTCCTCATAAATACCTGAACCTCTTCCCAGTTCGCATGGATCGTGATAAACAACCTTTTCATGCATAAATCCTGGTCTGAGCGCTCCTTCTTCAATGAGCATATCAATGAATTGTGTATGATGAAGTACTTCAACATCTAGATAATAGCTCTCATTGAATACCTTGTAGCATATCGGGCATGAGGTGACGAGCATTTTTGCACCTGACTTCCAAATTATTTCAGAATTATGGTTTATCAGTTCGCGTGCTTCCCTGTCCCTTCCTGCAAGCATCAGTGGTCTGCCGCAGCATACGCCGCCCCCGGCGTCCATGAAATGATAATTGACTCCGGCTTCCTCAAATATTTTTTTCATTGCCACTATGATTGAGGGTGTAAGATGAGTCATGCAGCCGGCAAAGAAAAGCACATCAGCTTTAACCTCCTCACCCGGAGTCAGGTATTTATATGAATGCGTAGGCTCCTTTTCTGTTGAAACAATGTTACGTTTCAAAGAGTATTGCTTCAGGAATGGTATCTCTCCGTTATCCTTCACACCTTCGCGGCGCTGTATCATTCTCAGTGGTCCCAGTTCAATCCCCACCGGGCATTTCACCTCGCATCTGCCGCACATAAGACAGTTCATCACAATGTCAGAAACGTTTTTCCCTGTTCTGAGTCCTTTGACCAGGTAAGCCGACTGTATATTATTGACACCGGCAGCAGAGCTCATCTGGCATGTGCTTATGCACACACCGCATGAAGAGCATGCATGCAGTTCAACCTCGGTAAAGGATGAAGCCTTATCACCGGTCTTTATTCCCGAATTACGCATGAAAATGAGAAACATCTCAACCGGTATATGGAAGTACCGCGACACTGGTAATAATACAAAAAATGTTCCCAATGAGAGTGAATAAAGCCACCAGAAGAGAGGTGCCACCTCCCCCGCCGGCATTACGGAAGCAAGAAGAGCTCCAAGGTTACCGGTTAGAAAGCTTCCGGAACCATAAGCACCGCAGGTAAGGCTCTCTGCCATCAGTCTTGACGGGAAGATGAGCCATAAAGATGTAAGGGTGATGCGGTCAACAAGAGTATGTTTTGTCGTCTTCTTCATACCCATCGTTTTGGGTCTGAATCGTTTTGACATCGCGAGTAACAGTCCGGAGAGAATAAATGCCAGCAGAAGATCCATCCAGAAACCGTACAGGTGCGCGAAGCCTGCCTCCCCGTGTTCAGGGTTAAAATACCTGAAGAAGATAG
>JGI20214J51088_10000128_pt1 | contig 52864 bp, 45 predicted proteins | sample WetSurMetagenome_FD_51088 | JGI IMG/M metagenome (IMG submission 51088) | reverse complement strand
GCCCGAGGGCCGAGACCGCGATCGAGGCGTCGAAACCCTGGCCCGTCAGGAGCGATGCGGTGCCTTCCTCCTTCGAGACCCTCACCGCCGATACGCCGTCCATCTCCTGCAGGAGCGACCTGACGCGCCCTTCGCAGGCCCGGCAGGACATCCCTTCGACTGACAGCACGACCGGGCTCTTCGAGCGGGCCATCCTCCTGTCCATCAGGAACCGGCAGAGGTCCGTAAGGGCGAACCATGCGATGCCTGCCACGAGCAGCACCGCCGCGCCTCCGGACAGGATGTGGAACCAGGGAGAATCCGTCAGCAGGCCGGCTGAAGGCGACGGCACCCGGAGCGAATCGAGCACGGCTCCCGCAAGGAGGCTGAAACCGACTATCGTGCCCAGGTAGACCATGAACACCGAGTGGCCCAGTGTCTTCCTCACCGCGCCGAGGGTCGCGATGTTGGTGGCCGGCCCGGCCATGAGGAACACTATGGCGGCCCCGACGGGAAAGCCGGCATGGACGAGGCCGGCCGCGATGGGAACGGAGGCGGTCGAGCAGACGTACATCGGCATGCCCACGGCCAGCGCCGCGAGCATGCCTGCCGGGCCTCGAAGCCAGGACGCGCCGGCGAGTGAATCCGGGGGTACGAACACCGAGATGAGGGCCGAGATGACCAGGCCCGCGGCCAGCCATCCGTAGATGTCGCGGAAGATCGTGCCGAACGCATGGTCCCAGAACCGGGCAGGGGCTCCCCGCCGCACCGTTCCGCAGGACGCATCCGGCCCGGCCTCCAGGCGGGCGGGACCCTTTTCGGGGAGGGCGTCCACGATCACGCCGCCGGTCAGGCCCGCCAGGAATGCGGCGATCACCTTCACGAGCGCCACGGGCCACCCGAGCATGCCCATCGTGACGAGTACTGAGTCCACGCCGGTCTCGGGCGTGCTGATGAGGAAGGATGTCGTGGCGCCCCTGGAAGCTCCGTCACGCCTCAGGGACAGGGCGGCGGGGATGACGCCGCAGGAACAGAGGGGAAGGGGGACGCCGATGAGGGCTGCCTTGAGGCAGCTGGCCGCGCCCGGCCTGCCCAGGGTGCGGCCGATGCTCCCCTTCCTGACGACGAGGTGGAGCAACCCGGCGATGGCGAGGCCGAGCAGCAGCGACGGGGCCATCTCCATCGTGACCAGCCACAACTGTGCGAGGAACTGCTGCATCGGGACACCCTCCGGGCTTGAACACTTCCATACTTGAACAAGTATGCAAATGTTGATCCTCCCCGGCAAGTTCCCGGCAGGGAGGGCGGGTGTCTAGTTGACGGGAAGGGAGGCCTTCTCGGCCTCCAGGGGGCGGAGGAGGGCCTGCAGAACGGGATCGCGCCCGGGCGGGAGATGGATCTCGCCGTAATCCGAGATCATGGCCGCACCCCGGGCATAGTCCCTCGCCCGGCTCTCGACCGCCATCTCGGAGATCNTCGTCAGGATGCGCGAGTAGGTCCTCATCCGGGCCTCCGTGCCCATGCCGCGCAACTCGCGCTCCATCAACCCNGAGAGGGCGGGATCGTCCGCGGCNCCGGCAATCCCGTGCACCGCTTCCCTCGCGAAGGCCCGGAGGCAGAGCCAGGCGATGAANAGGTCGTAGCCNCCCACGCCCCGGGAGCGCGAGTGCTCGGATACGATGCAGGCTCCCGTGCCCGGGATATCCTCGAACCCGTACCACGACCTGCCCGAGGCCGCCTTCAGCCGGTCCCTGGCCCTCTCCGCGAGAAGGGCCACTCCCGCCGAGTCGAGCCCGGCCGGGGCCTGCCCTCTGACGGCGTTTCTGCGCGCCTCGATCTTCGCCATGTTCCTCAGGAGGGAGAACATGTTGCCGTATATGACCCATCCAGGCCTGAGCTCGCATGCGCCCGCGGCCGCTCCCGGAGCGTCCGGGGCGGCGGGAGCGAGAAGGGAGAATGGGTATTCGATGCGTTGCGGACCCAGGACGGTGCCTGTCGCGACCACCGTCCCCGGCGCGTCCTCGAGGCTGCAGGGAAACTTGATCGAGCAGCCGAGCCCGAAGAACACTCCGGTCCCGGCCGCGATCTCCTGGTCGGGGAGCCTGGAGGTGTGATTGCTGCCCACGTTGGCCCCGTAGCCTGCGTTGCCGCAGCCCCCCGGCCATCTCACGGCGATGAGCAGCGATTCGTGATGGGCCATGACCTGAGGGCCGAGGAGGCTCGCGGTGACCTCCCCCCCTCCGATGCGCGAATCGGGGCCCACGAAGGAGGAGGTGATCCTCGCCGAACCCTCGGCGACAGACCCCTCGGCAAGGATGGAGTCGACCAGGCAGGCGGAGCGCGTGACCGAGGAGCCCCACTGGAGCGCCGAGCCGCTGACGCAGCCTCCGTCGCAGATCGAGGAGCCATCTCCCGGCGATCCGAGGAGGATGCTGTCCCTGACGGAGCAGGCCGCTTCTATCCTGCACGCGTCGCCGATGAGCGCATCCTCCACGAGCTGCGTCGAGGTCACCACGGCTCCCCTGCCGATCAAGCCGCCTGCGCGGGCCCGGGCTTCGGATGCCAGAGACGACAGGGCCGCCTCGTATCCGGCCTTCGCCCCCGCCCATGGCTCCACAGAGGAGAGCGCGGCGGCAAGCTCGGGAGACAGCGTCGGGAACCCGTGCAGATCGCGCTCCCCGGTCTCGCATCCGAGCCTCATCAGCATGCCGATGCCGTACGAGCTTCCGCCGCGGCACCTCACCGTGGAGCACCTCGAGACTTCCGCGCCCTCGAGGACGGTGTAGCCCTGGAGGAGCCCGACCCCGTCCACAAGGAGCGGCGCGAGGAGCACGCAGTCCCTGATCGTGGAAGATCGAAGGGCGCATCCGGGAGGCGCGTCGATCCGCACCGTGCCTTCGAACCTGCAGTTGGACACGGCGCCCGTGCCGGTCCTGGGCGAGACAGTCACCCCCGACCAGTCATCGGAGCTGCAGCCGGCCTTCTCGAGAGCCGCGATGTCGGACTTCCCCAGACGGCTCCACCTGACAGGGCCGGGGATGTGGGGGGAAACGGTTTCCCGCGCAAGCCTGACGGCTTCCTCGAGGGACTTCATCAACGGGTTGACGGCGCTCTCCCTCCGGCGGCACCCTTCAGCCAGGCGGCTACAGGCGTTCCAGAAGCCCCCTGAAGAACGCCCAGAACCTGGTGGTCGACGAGATGCTCACCCTTTCGCCCGGTGCGTGGACCTCCCTTATGTCCGGGCCGGTCGAGATCATGTCCATCCCTCCGACCCGGCTGCCCAGGATCCCGCACTCGAGGCCGGCGTGGACGGTCTCCACCCTGGCCTCGCGCCCCGAGAACTCCTTCCAGTAGGAGACCGCCGACTTCAGGATGGGCGACGACGGGTCGGGGCGCCATCCGGGATAGCCGTTGCCCACCTCGGCCTCGCACCCGGCGAGGCGCGCCGCCGCGCAGATCCTCTCGGCGAGACCCCGTTTGGCGTTCTCGAGAAGGCTGCGCACCGTCAGTGCCACGGAGAGCCCCTCTGGTCCGGTCGAGACCGTGGCGAGGTTCACGGAGGTCTCCACGAGGCCTTCCTCGATGGGACTCATCTTCTCCACCCCGTGCGGGAGGGTCAGGAGGAGGTCCGCAGCCCTTCTCGCCGAAGAGGCGGTCAGGACAGAGCTGGGGGATTCGTCGGAGGGCGAGAAGCTGACGGTGATGCAGGACTCGATGGAGGAGTATTCGGATCGCTGCTCTCTCTCGAGGGCCGCCGCCGCGTCGAGGCAGCGTGATGCCGCGAATGCGTCCGCGTAGATGATGGCCGAGGCGTTCCGAGGTATGGCGTTCCTCTTGGAGCCTCCGCTGAGCCCGGCGACGGATGCGCCGCAGGACAGCATCCGTCCGAGCGCCCTGGACAATATCCTGATCGCGTTCGCCCTGCTCCTGCCGATTTCCATGCCCGAATGCCCNCCGCGGAGGCCGTCGACCCTGAGCAGCCATGCGCCTGCGTCCTCCGGCGCCCGCTCGAGCTGCAGGGGGAGGTCTATGCGGACGTCCAGGCCGCCTGCGCACCCGATGCAGAACCGGCCCTCGTTCTCGGAATCGAGGTTGATCATCCTCCGGCCCGTGAGCCACGATGGGTCGAGAACGCTCGCCCCGGTGAGGCCGCGCTCCTCGTCCACCGTGAAGAGGCATTCAAGAGGGGGGTGCTCGGCCTCGTCGTCCTCCAGGAGTGCCATCATCACTGCGACGCCGATTCCGTTGTCGGCTCCCAGGGTGGTCTCCCTGGCGAAGACCCAGTCGCCTTCGACCTCGACTTCGATGGGATCGCGCGAAAAGTCGTGCTGGCTGCCGTCCAGCCTCTCGGCCACCATGTCGAGATGCGCCTGGAGCACCACCGGCGCCGAGCGGCCGGCGAATCCCCTGCCCGATTTCGCGACCATCAGATTGCCCGCCTGGTCCCTCTTCCAGAGGAGACCCAGGTCTCGGGCGAAGTCCTCCACCATGTCGGAGGCGGCCTTCTCGTCGCCCGATGCGTGCGGCACCCGGCACAGCTCGCCGAACCAGTGCCATATGCGCTGGGGCTCGAGCTCGGCCAGGGTGTGTGGCATGTCCGTCACCTGCCTTCCCGGAGATGCTCCGAAAGGAACCTGAAGAACCTGCCGTCGGCGGGAGGATCGGGCCTCCCTGCCGCCAGGGAGTCCGCGTCGAAGCCGCGGCCGGCGAGAAGCTCACGGTCCTTCAGGAAATGCGCGTTGCCTTTCGCCTCGTCGAACTCGGGGTGGAACTGGACCCCGAACAAACGCCTCGATTCGTCGATGAACGCCTGGACGAGCGTGTGCTCGTTCCAGGCGAGGATCTCGGCGCCGGGAGGCAGGGAGATGACCTCGTCGAAGTGGTACTGGAAGAGCCTGCACGACTGCGGGACTCCGAGCAGCGAGCAGGCCCGGGGCGAGAACCTCACTTCACCCCAGCCGACCTCCAGGCCCCGCGGACTCTTCCTCACGGCGGGACGGCCTCCGAATGCCCGGGCGAGGAGCTGGTGTCCGTAACAGATGCCCATCTGGGCCACACCGAGGGCGGAACACGCCCTGATGTACTCCTCGGCCTCGGTCTGGAACGGAGCGTCGTCGCAGATGGAGAGGGACGACCCGGTATGGATGGCGAACTCCGCCGATCCGGGCCGGGGGAACGCCGTTCCGGGGGCGGGGCGGAAGACCTCGACCTCGACGGAGCCCGGCAGCCATGCAGCGATCAGGGGGGCCTCCGAGCGATCGACGGAATAATCGAGTATCAGGAGCCTGCGAGCCAACCGCACCCTCCCTTCGAGAGCCGCGACTGGGAACATACATACTCGATGGCGCGGATCAAGACGCAGCGCGCATCACGGTTCGTATGCGATCTCCCATTCGAGAGGCGCCGCCGCCCTCAGCATGGCCGAGACGCCGCAGTACTTCTCCTGCGACAGCCTGACCGCCCTCTCGATCCTGTCACCGGGCAGGTTGGCGCCGCTGAACACATAGGTCAGCCTTATGCGCGTGAAGACCACGGGATGATCCTCCGACAGGTCGGCCTCGGCCCGTATCTCGAGCCCGTAGCCCGCCACCTTCATCTTGTCGAGGATGGAGACGACATCCATGCCCGTGCAGCCGATGAGCCCCGAGAGGAGGAGCGCCTTGGGCCTGGGGCCCAGGTCCCTTCCACCCATGTCCGGAGTCGAGTCGAGGAGGAAGACGTGGTCGTCCTGGCTGATCTCGAAGGCCATGCCGCCCTTCCAGACACCCCTGCTACCGGCCATGCCGCCCCTTCCTTGCCTTGAGTGCCCCGCCGTCGAATAGTCTGCCGATAACATCCGAGAAGAGGGGCCGGGGTCAATGTCGCTGCGTTCGTTCCTCCGTTCACGTCTCAGGCGCTCGGTGAGGTTCCCCTGGATCGCCCCGGTGACGGGGCGACGCTTCCTGACCGTGAGGATGGACACGACCAACAGGTGCAACCTGAGATGCAGCATGTGTCCGATGAGGCTGTCCGACTCCGATCCGGGCAGGACCTGGCACGACATGGACCAGGAGGTCTTCGACAGGATCGCGCGGGAGATCTTTCCCGTCGCCCGCAGCGTGACGCTCTCCTGCGGCGCCGAGCCGCTGTGCAATCCTTCCTTCGGCAGGCATCTCGAGGCCCTCTACCGGAGCGATGTGCCGGTGCGCGAGATGGTGACCAACGGAACCCTCCTCGGCAAGGAGCAGGCCGCGACGCTCCTCGCATATCCGCCGACGACCGTCTTCGTCTCCGTGGACGGAGCCCGGGAGCGGACACATGCGGCGATCAGGGGCGGCTGCAGCCTCGGGACCGTGACCGCGAACCTCCGGCGCCTCGTGGAGCTGCGCGGCAGGAGGAAGTACCCGCGCATCTGCTTCAGCACGACCATCCAGGAGGCGAATCTCCCGGAGCTCGGGGATATCGTGGACCTCGCAGCCGAGGTGGGGGCATCGGCGGTGTGCGGAGTCCCCCTCGTGGCCTACGAAGGCCTCGACCGCTGCGATGCCGTGCCGGACATGGGATCCTCCGAGGTCCGGGCCGCCGTCGAAAGAGCGTCAGCCAGGGCTGCTTCTCTGGGTCTGGAGTTCTCCGTGGCAGGGAGGGGTCTCAGATCCCCGGGGGAGAGCTGCCCGTACCTGGAGGGCTGGGTCTTCATCGACCCCGACGGCCTGGTCGATCCATGCCCCTACTGGAACATCGCCGAGCCCCTGGGGGACCTCAGGACATCAGGCTTCGACAGCGTCTGGCACGGCGGGGCCTATGAGCGGCTGAGGCGGTCCATACTGTCGGGACATCCCGGGGGGAACTGCGCCAGGTGCCCTGAGTTGACGGGGGCCGAGGCCGGGGAGCTGCACAAGCTGGATATTCCCGGACACCCGGGCGGAGAGAGGGGATGAAGGTCAGGGGAAGCTGTTCAACCCCATGAAGCTGGACACTCTCCAGGCATCCTCCTCCCAGAGCAGCCTGGCCTCCGATGGAAGCTCGAAGCCTCCCGCGGTGCTGAACACGAGCTGAACGACTGCTTCGTCATCCTCGACCGTGCTGGAGACCACCTCCATCGAGTACGGCGAGAACCTCGCCATCATGATGGGCAGTGAGACGGTGGCCCGAAGGTAGTCGGAGGCATCCCAGTCCCCTATTTCGTCGGCCGTGGCCGTGTAGCCCGCCTGCGAGATCCTCAGCATCGTCGCCTCCCGGGAGGCGCGGAGGCTCTGCTCGAGCGATTCGAGCATACCATCCACGATTTCCATCGCTTCCGACGAAACGAGGGTGTCCACCGCCGCGGCATCGCCTTCGCGGAGCGCCGTGAACATGAGGGAGGCCGTTTCTGCGGGATCGGGGATCTGCGACTGCGCAGAGGCGGGGACGGTCAGGAGGATCGCCGGGAACAGGCAATCGCGAATGAACCTCAAACCGCACCCCGCATTTCCTGGCTTGATCCGTATCGAATATACGGAGTGGATGCGTCCCGATCAATCTCCGGACGCGGGCCCGGAGGCCCACGCAGCCAGCGTGCCGAGAAGGGAGGACAGGGCCAGCTCGATCCCCTCCACAGCGATCCACTCGGTCCTGGAATGGAACATCTCCCCGCCGGTGGGCAGATTGACGCAGGGGATGCCCATGAACGACAGGCGGGATCCGTCGGTCCCCCCTCTTATGGAGCCTTCGACAGGGTCGAGCCCGGCCGCCCGGATACCCTCCATGGCGCGCTCCACCAGGCGCCTGTCCCTGCTCAGCACCTCGGCCGGATTCCTGTACTGCTCCTTCGTGGAGAGCTCGATCGCAGCCCCGGGGTACTTCACCGAGAACCATCTCCCGAGAGCCTCCAGCGACGACGCCCTGGCCTCCAGGCCCTCGCGCGTGAAGTCCCTCAGGAGGATCCTTATCCTGGCCTCGGCGGCGTTGCCCGAGATCGAGAGCGGATAGGTGTAGCCCTGCATCCCCTCGCTGTTCTCCGGCATCTCCTCCGCCCCGAGGGAGGCGACCATCTCGGACGCAATCCTGGCGGCGTTTACCATGAGCCCCTTGGCGCTCCCGGGGTGGACCTGTCTCCCGGTCACCCTCAGATCGGCGGCGGCGGCGTTGAAGGTCTGCGTCTCCACGTGCCCCACCGGGCCGCCGTCCACGGTGTAGGCCAGGGAGGCCCCGAAGGCCGTCGTGTCGAAGTGCTCGACCCCCCTCCCGGCCTCCTCGTCTGGCGTGAACGCCACTGCGAGAGCGGGCCTCGGCAGGGACGGGTCCGCCAGGAGGATGCTGCACGCCTCCATGATGATGGCCACGCCGGCCTTGTCGTCGGCTCCGAGGAGTGTGGAGCCGTCAGAGGTCACGATCGTGCCACCCGCATAGCGCTTCATGTCGGCTGTGCCGGAGGGATCGATGCAGATCCCGGGTGCGAGCGTGATCGGGCTTCCGTCCCAGCCGGCATGCAGCACGGGCTTGACGCCGGCTCCCGGAGCCTCGGGGGAGGTGTCCACGTGCGCGATCAGCCCGATGCGGGGGCCGCTCCCCGGGAGGGCGGCGCGGAGGACGCCGTACTCGCTCAGGTGGACGCCCTCCATGCCGAGCTCGCGCATCTCCCGCTCGAGGAGCCGAAGGAGGTCCCACTGGCAGGTCGTCGTCGGGCTCGTGGCCGAGGATTCGTCCGAGGTGGTCTCGATCTGCACATATCTGAGGAACCTCTCCAGGACGCCGCTCATAGCTTCTCCTCCCGCGGCTCGAAAGGTTGTAGTATATAGGCCGACCCGATGATCGCCCATTCGTCACCCCAAGGCCGGAGCCCTTGCAGGATGGAGAACTTCCTTACAGTGGTCGAGGTCGCCAGGTGCCTCGGCCTTTCCATCCCCGAGACCGAGAAGGCGCTCAAGAAGAGCGGCCTCGAATCGTCTTTCGTGGCGGGCAACAGGCGCTACCAGCGCGACGAGCTCCTCCACTGGATGGAGATCCGCTTCGGCAGCCTCACCGTGGAGCGGCTCAGGACGGTCGACTACTCCAATGCGTCGAACGCCGGGCTCGATCCCTCGCAGCCATACGTGACCAGGCTCCTGGAGGGGCATGTGAGATCCGCAGTGCCGGCGAGGACGAAGTCGTCCCTCCTGAGAACGCTTGCGGCCCTCGCGTGCGAGACGGGGCAGACCTATGACGAGGCCTCCCTGCACGACCAGCTGGTCGAACGCGAGGAGGTCTTCTCCACAGCCCTCCCCAACGGGGTGGCCTTCCCCCATCCCAAGGACATCCGCAAGATATACATGGAGGATGATCTGCTGCTGCTGGCCCGCACTCCCTCCCCGATCCCCTTCGGTGCTCCCGCGGGACGGCTGACCGGCCTCTTCTTCCTGCTGCTGCTCCCCTCGCCGAGCGTCCACCTCCATGTTCTCGCCCGCCTGAACCGGCTCCTCAGGGACGAGTGCCTCGTTTCAGGCCTCGAGGAGGCCCCCGGCCCGCAGGAGATGCTGGATCTGCTGGGAAATGCCGAGCGCAGCCTTGTCGAGGCCGCTGCGCCGGCGAAGGAAAGGTAGCGCGGAGAGCGCTGCTTCGAATCGGAGGTCTATGGGCTCATTCAAGGGTAGACATATCATCTCCTTGCGCGACATGAGCGTAGATGATCTCGGCACGATCGTCGAGGCAACCGCCAGGGTGAAGTCCGGGGGAGCCGCGGACATGCTCAGAGGCAGCACCGTGGCCGTGATGTTCTTCGAGCCGTCGACCAGGACGCGCCTCTCTTTCGAATCCGCGATCCTCCAGAGCGGGGGACGGGTCTTCGGCTTCGCCAGCCCCGGAGCTTCCTCTCAGAGCAAGGGCGAGTCGTTCGCCGACACCATCAGGACGGTCACGGGCTACTGCGACGCCATGGTGATCAGGCACCCGGTGGAGGGGGCGGCCCGGCTCGCCTCGGAGCTCGCCACCGTCCCGGTGATCAACGCAGGCGACGGCGCCAACCAGCACCCCACCCAGACCTTCCTCGACCTGTTCACCATGGAGGAGGAGTTCGGAAGGCTCGACGGGCTGAAGATAGGCATGATGGGCGACCTGAAATACGGGCGCACGGTCCACTCCCTGGCCATGGCCATGGCCCACTTCGGCGCCAGGATGACGTTCATCTCGCCCCCGAACCTGCGGATGCCGGACTCGGCGAAGGCGGAGCTGCTGGCCAGGGGTATCGGCTTCACCGAGGTGCAGCAGCCGGAGGAGGCGGGCGTGGACCTCGACGTGCTGTACATCACTCGCATCCAGAAGGAGCGCTTCGGTGATCCGCAGGAATACGAGAGCGTCGCGCACTGCTACAGGCTGACATGCGAGACGGTGAGGGCTCTGGGCGGATCGGTGAGGATCATGCACCCGCTGCCGAGGGTGGACGAGATCGCGGAGGAGGTCGACACGCTCCCCAATGCCATCTACTTCAGGCAGGCGCACAACGGCGTGCCCACGCGGCAGGCCCTGCTTGGCCTCGTGACTGGAGGTCTGGAATGACCGAGAGGACCTACAAGGTCTATTCGATCACGAACGGGACGGTCATCGACCACATCCCGACCCCGCTCGCGCTGAAGGTCGTCCGGATCCTCGGCCTGGGGCAGGAGGGCATCCTGACGATCGGCATGGGCTTCACCTCGAAGCGCCTGCCCGGAGGCAAGGACATCGTCAAGATCGAGAACCGCGTACTCTCCAGGAGCGAGACGGACATGATCGCCCTCATCGCCCCCGAGGCCACGATCAACATCATCAAGGACGGGGCCGTCCTGGAGAAGCGGCGCATATCCCTGCCCGAGGGCGTCACGGGGATCCTGAGGTGCCCCAATCCCAACTGCGCCACGCAGCAGCTCGGCGCCAGGCCCGACTTCAGGCTTGTCGACCCGGTGGGACCGGTCTACAGGTGCCGTTTCTGCGAGCGTGCGACCAAGGTCGATGCCGACCTGCTCATGCACGCCACGAGGGACTGATGGCCGGCCCGGCCCCGGCGGGGAGCACCTGGATGCCCTCGAGGAGGCATCCGCGCCTCTCCGCGGCCTGGGTGGCAGCCATCCTGTCCCTGGCCTACGGTGCATTCATCTATGCGAAATGGTCGAACCTGCCGCTCTGGAGCGATGCGATAGGCTATTCCTACAGGACTGCCTCGTGGATCGCCCAGAACGGGATGAGCCCGCTTCTGACCGGCGAAGGCCGGGGGAGCCAGGGCATGGGGCACCCCGCAGCATACATGTGGCTGTGGGCGCTCCTGATGCGAGTCGCGGGCGACACCGCCGCGGTGGCCCATCTGATGCCTGCCGCCTTCTCGGCCCTGGCGGTGTTCTCGGCCTTCCTGCTCGGGAGGAGTCTCGGAGGACGGACAGTCGGAGCCTGGACAGCCATCACGCTGGCGCTCAGTCCGTTGTTCCTGTCGCAGGCGGCGCAGCCTCTGATGGATGTTCCGTTCGCGGCCTTCGCCGCCCTCTCTCTCGAGCGCTATGCGCGCCGGAGGTTCGGACAGGCCGCCCTGTTCTGCATGGCGGCCGTCGCCTGCCGGGAGACGGCTCTCCTCCTGGCACTGGTCTACGTCTTTCTCGAGCTGTCATCGAACGGTTTCAGGAACCCGCGCAGGCTGGCCCTCTTCTGCTCGCCCGCGCTCGTCATGCTGGCCACCGCTCTCCTGAACCTGGCTGCGAACGGCTACCTCGTGAACCCGGACTTTGCCGGGGATCACCTCCCTCTCGCTCCCGGCTGGCTCTGGACGAGGCTGAGGCAGTTCGCCGGCCACCTCTACGCAGGCAACGGCAGATGGCTGCTCGTGGTGACGGCGCTGGCAGCCGGACTCACGAGGGTGTCCACGAGCAGGATGCCCGTCGCGGCAGTCCTCGTTCTCCTGTCCCCGGCCATCCTGTACCCGCCGGGCAGGCTCCTATGGCTCGCCGCCGCAGGCGCCGCGACACTCGTCCTCCTGCTCAGGAAGGGGGAGCTGCCGGGTGCCCCGGGTCTCGCCCTGATCCTCTTCCCGGCGGTCATGGTGCTGTTCCATGTCTTCATCGTCCTGTTCGCTCCGGACGACACGTTCAACCTGTTCAGGTACATTCTCGCCGCATATCCCGCCCTGCTCGCAGGAGGCTACTCCTACCTCAGGAGGAGGGGCAGCGTGAGATCGGTGCATGCCATCGGGCTCGTCCTGACGGCCATGACCTTCGCGTCGGGGATGCACATCGAGTCCGCCGCCCAGCCCGAAGCCACCCAGGAGTTCCTCGATCTGCCGTACGCGGAAGCCTCGCTGCTGCGCTACGCGGCTTCCAGGGGCGACACCCTGGTCCTTCCGGAGTCCGACATGGACCTCGCCCTCCACCCTGCGGTCGGATACTCCGCATCGCCCCTCCCCGCCAGGACGCTGCGCGAGGGGGACATGCTGGATCCGTCAGCGGCGTACACAGTCCTGATCCCGTATGCGGAACATCTCCTCCCGGACTGGGGACGGCTCGTGGGATCCGCGCTGCCGGCTTCCTCGGCACTCGACACCCTGGTGACGTGGAGGTCCGAAACCCTGAGGCTGACCCTCCTCCGGATCTCTCCCCGCAGATAGAGCCTGACCCGGCGCCCCCTCCGCGGGGCGCCGCCTCCAGCCGGGGGATGCCTCCCGGGGGAACCCGGCATGGAGGAATCACACGCCGGTCCGGCGATCGGTGACCCATGCGCAGGAACAGGGCCGATATGAAGAGGGGCCCCGGTCGCCCGGGGCCCCTCCCTCATGGGATGGCGGCTGCTAGTTCAGCACCACCACTCTCTGCATCGCAAGCATCCCGTCGCCCTGCAGGCAGCACGCATAGGTGCCTGCAGGCAGTCCGTCGACGGTCGCCTCGCGCGAGCCGGCGTCGAACCAGCCGTTCTCGATCTCCCTGACGATCCTGCCGCTCATGTCGTACACCGACAGGGTGGCGTTGCCGGCCTGCTGGAGGGTCCACCTGAGGGTGAACGCCCCCGCGCAGGGGTTGTCCGAGAGCAGCACGAGGGCCTGGGTGCCCTCCTGGCCCTCGGAGACTCCGTCAGGGGCCCAGGCGATGAGGACGTCCCAGAGCGCGGGAGTCTGGTAGGGCTGGGTGGTCGAGAGCGTGACCCGGTACTGGACGTACCTGTCCCCGTTCGAGAGCACGCCTATCAGGCTCGTCGGGGAGACCGTCAGGTCGCCGGACCACGGACCCATGTCCGCGGCGTTGTCGGAGCTGCGGAGGTTGAAGACTATGCTGGTGCCTCCGGGCTGGTTCAGGCTCCAGTAGAAGAACTGCCAGTAGGTGAGCCCGTCGATCGTGTCGAAGATCGAGGATTCGAGCACGCCCGGCGTCGAGAAGCCGGCGATCCTCCACCAGCTGATCTTGTCGCCGTTCATGGCGGTGGCCGCGATGTCGTACACGCCGTCGCCGTCGAAGTCGCCTGCGGAGACCGCGCTGGCACCGTCGAAGTTGGACGAGATGGTGTACTTCGTCCAGTTCCAGGCCGTGCCGTCGTTCTTGTACCAGACCACGTCATCGGCGATCTCGCCGGAGGCGGCGATGTCGAGGTCGCCGTCGATGTCGAAGTCGTGTGTGTACACGCAGCTCGCACCGGAGAGAGTGGCGTCGATGGTGCGCATCGTCCACTGGTAGCTGGTGTCGCTGTAGTCGTAGAGGGCGATCCGCTGGGCGTTATAGCAGGCGACGGCGATCTCGTTGTAGCCGTCTGCGTCCATGGGAGCGGCCGAGATGCTGACGGGTCCGCCGACTCCGGTCGCCACCGTCTCCTTGATCCAGCTGCCGGTGAAGTTCAGGTCGTTCCTGTAGAGGATGATCTTGTCCTGGGAGTAGGAGGTGGCCACAACATCGAGATCGTTGTCGTTGTCGATGTCTGCTGTGTTGCAGGCGTAGGCGCCGATCAGGGAGCCGTCGATGTAGCTCTTGATCCAGGGAAGCCCCGAGGAGAGCCTGTTCTGCCACCATGCGACGTCGCCCGTGGAGTAGGAGACGCCTACGACGTCAGCATCGCCGTCGTTGTCGAAATCGGCGCAGCGGATCTCGCGGGCATCGAAGTCGGACTCGAGGATGTGCGATAGCCAGCTCGTCCCGCCCGTCCTGTTCTCGAAGAAGATGATCTCGTCGTTAGTCCCGCCCGACACCAGGACATCTCTGTCCCCGTCGCGGTCGAGGTCGGCCGACGCCACGAACATCGGTTCGAGGACGGATCCGATGGCGTGCTCCGTGAAGCTGTCGCCGCCGCCCTCGTTCTCCCACCAGGAGATGCTGTTCTCGAACCTGGCCACACCCACGACGTCCATGTCACCGTCGTTGTCGAAGTCGCATACGAAGAGGTGCGCGGCGCCGTCGAACCCGGTCGTTATCGGGTTCTCGCCCATGTCGATGACGAGCTTCAGCTGGCCGGGCGTGGTGTCCCAGTCGAGGTCGGTGGCCACGTTGAACCTGTTGCCCCAGGTGGTCACGGGACCCGGAATGCCCGGGCCGCCCGACCAGTCGGTCTGCGATGCGGAGTTGGCCCAGAGGGCCGGCGCCGCCAACGCCAGGATACAGAGCACATATATGGACATCTTCATGGAGTTCCCCCATCCTCATGAGAGTGGCTGCTTCTCTGTATATGTAACAGGCGAGTCAATATATCAACCGCCTTTCGGAACCTCTCCACCGCTATGCGCCTCACCCTTCCGGGACGACGTCTTCCCGGAATATCTGTCCCGCTCGCTGAATATGCATCCGCAATAGGGCTGGCGGTACATCCCCGCCGCCCTGGAGATCGCGACCGATTCCCGGTAGTGCGGCCGCAGGTCCCTGTAGACGAACTCGACTCCCGAGATCCCCGCCGCCTCCTCGCCTGCCGCTCTCAGCAACCCGTGGTCCTGCCAGGGGCTCAGCAGGAGCGTGCTCGTGAAGAAGCCGAAGCCCAGGTCCGCCGCTCTTGCGGCCGCGGCTCCGAGCCTGTCGCGGTAGCACGCTGCGCAGCGGCTCCCACCGGCTCCCAGGAGCTCGCGGAGGTTTTCCTCGAGCGGGTAGGCGTCGTCGAAGAGGATCTCCAGCCCGATCGCCGGAGCGAAGGATGCCAGGGCGTCGCGCCGCCTGCGCCATTCCGACAGCGGATGGATGTTGGGATTTCGGAAGAAGCCGGTGAGGCTCCACCCCTCCGCGGCCAGGGCCGGAGCAGTGGCAGTGAGACACGGCGCGCAGCAGACATGGAGGAGGAGGTCGTCGCTCATCCCCCGCCTCCCCTGCCCGGCTCGAACAGGTCCTGCACCGGGAGGGCCGGGAGGCCGAGGTGCCTGCATGCGCGGGGTGTCGCGCATCTGCCCCTGCTGGTCCTGTTCAGGAAGCCCGCGGCGAGGAGGAAGGGCTCGACCACGTCGATCAGGGTGTCCTGTTCCTCGTTGAGGGTGGCTGCGAGGGCGGAGACGCCGACGGGGCCGCCCGAGTACTGCTCGATGATGATGCGCAGGTAGCGTCGATCCAGGGAATCGAGGCCGGCTTCGTCCACGCCGTGGACGTCCATGGCCTCGACCGCCGTGTCCTCGTCGATGCCTTCCTTCCTGGCGATCTGCGCGAAGTCCCTGACGCGCTTCAGGAGCCTGTTGGCTATCCTGGGCGTTCCCCGGGCCCTCATGGCGACGGCTTCCGAGGCGGCGGGCGAGATCGGGATCCCGAGGAGTCCTGCGGACCTCGTGACGATGCTCACGAGTTCCTCCACGGAGTAGAAGGCGAGGTGGAGCGAAAGCCCGAACCTGTCCCTCAGAGGACCCGTGAGCAGGCCCGCCCGTGTCGTCGCTCCCACGATCGTGAACCTGGCGAGCGACAGCCTGACCGTCCGGGCGTGGGGCCCCGGATCGAGGACGAAGTCGATCTGGAAATCCTCCATGGCGGGATANAGGTACTCCTCCACCACCCGCGGCAGCCTGTGGATCTCGTCGATGAAGAGCACCTCTCCGGCCTTGAGGTTGGTGAGGATGCCGACGAGATCGGCCGCCCTCTCGAGCGACGGGCCGGAGCTGGTCACTATCGAAGACTCCATCTCCTCGGCNATGACGTGTGCGAGGGTGGTCTTGCCAAGGCCCGGTGGCCCCGAGAAGAGGATGTGCTCGAGCGGCTCGCCCCTCTCGCGGGCTGCGCGGATGGCGATCGACAGGTTCTCGACGACGCTCCTCTGTCCGATGTACTCCGACAGGCTGCGCGGCCTGAGGTTGGTGAGGACGGACTCCTCGCCGTTCTGGGCCTGCGAGGAGAGGAGTGGCTGTCTGCTCATGTCCGGTTCCTCCGGCGCATGGACTCGGCCACGATGACGCCGGCGTCCGCCGAGGAATCCAGGGACGAGGAGGCCTCGGCGACGAGGTCGGCGGCCTCGCGCGCCGACAGGCCGAGCTGCACGAGGATCGTCCTCGCGGCCGCCGCGGCGGGGATCCGGGCGGCGGGCAGGCCGTCGCGGAGAGGCCCGAGCTTCCTGGTCAGCTTGTCCTGGAGGGAGGCCACGATCTGCTTCGCCCTGGCCCTGCCGATGCCGGGCAGCGTCGAGAGGAAGGCTTCGTCACCCCTGGCGATGGCCGACGCTATCTCCGCCGCGGGCCTTGCGAGCGCCTTAACCGCCGCCTTGGCCCCGACACCGGAGACGCCGAGGAACTGGTCGAACAGCTCGCGCTCGAGCTCGTCGGCGAACGCCACCGCGACAGGTACGACCTTGTTGCCTTCGATCTGGAGCTGGAGGTGGACGGGGAAGACGGCGCGCATGCCCGGCTCCAGCGTTTCGAGGAGGCTCCTGGAGGCGTGCAGGAAGAGCGACAGCGGCCCCGACCTCAGCACGAAGCCGGTTTCGGAAACTTCCGTCACCTCTCCCTCGAGACCCTCCAGCATCACCTTCCCCTGTCGTGCTCTATGGCAGCCAGCGCGATGGCCAGGGCGTCCCCGACATCCGCAGGGCCCGGGAGCTCGGCGATGCCCAGGAGGTGCCTGACCATGCCCGCCACCTGCTCCTTGCCGGCGCGCCCGTTGCCCGTGATCGTCTTCTTTATCGACGAAGCGGGCAGCGAGATGACCGGGATGCCCCTCCTTGCTGCCAGCATGCAGTACACACCCCTTGCGTGGGCCATGACTATCGCCGCCCCGGGGTGCGCGTAGTGCGAGAAGACCTCCTCGAGCCCCATGGCCGCGGGGGAGTATCCGTCGAGCAGGGATTCGAGCCCGTCCCCGAGCTCCTTCAACCTCTGCGGCAGGGGATCTCCGGGCCGGGACCTGAGGGTTCCCGCCTCCAGGACGGAGGGTCTTCCGGAGCCCGCCTCGAGCACTCCGTACCCGGTGATGTTCAGCCCGGGGTCCAGCCCGAGGTAGACCCTGCCGGCCAGCTGGCTACTCCGGCATCTCGAGGTTGGTATGCACTCGCTGGATGTCCTCGTGCTCCTCGAGCATCTCGAGCAGCTTCACCGCCTGGTCGGCCTCCTTCTCGGACGGCATGACGGTGGTATCCGCGATCCTCGCCACCTCCGCGCTGTCGGTCTCGATGCCGGACTCCTCGATGGCGTCCTTCACCTTGTAGAGGCTGGAAGGCACCGTCGTGACCACGATCACCTCGCCGGAGGCCTGGACGTCCTCGGCACCGGCTTCGAGGCCTGCCTCGATCACCTGGTCCTCGGTGTACCTCGTCCCGTCGATGTAGATCTGGCCCCTGCTGTTGAAGAGGTAGGCAACGCTGTTCTTGGCCCCGAGCCTGCCGCCTCCGCGCGTGAGGATGTGCCTGACCTCCGCGGCGGTCCTGTTCTTGTTGTCCGTGAGTATGTCGATGAGGATCGCGACGCCTCCGGGCCCGTAGGCCTCGTACTGCATCTCCTCGAAAGTGATCCCCTCGATCTCTCCGGTTCCGCGCTTGATGGCCTTAACGATGTTGTCGGACGGCATGTTGCTGGTCTTGGCAGCATCCACGGCCGCCCTGAGCCTGTTGTTGGTCTCCACATCTCCGCCACCCTCGCGCGCAGCAGCAGTTATCTCCTTGACGAGCTTGCTGAAGAGCTGCCCGCGAGCGGCGTCTGCCTTGCCCTTCTTGTGCTTGATCGTACTCCATTTATTGTGACCGGACATCGCTTCCTCCCCCTTGTGCGCGCGGCACCGTGTGGTGTTCGATTCGCCCTTCAGGAACCGTTCTATCGCTGATGACCGGCTGGTCGACGCTCCTGCCGAAACAGCCGAGGATGGCCCTCGCATCGGCAAGAGAGTTATATGGCACAACGGACTTCACCCCCGCAACGGAGAATCCGCCGTCCACCGCAGTGAACGGTATCGCGGCAATCCGGGAGTGGAGAGGGGCCACCGACACCTCCGCGCAGGCCAGGCTCCCGGGCTGCCGGACCTCCCTCGAGAGGACGAGTATCCGGGCCAGCTCGATCGCATCGTCCAGGCTCACGCATCCTCCGGCCATCATCGAAGGTCCCGTCGAAGCCCACCCGAGGTCGCCCGCCGATCTCGTCAGCTCCAGCCCCAGGTCAATCGCCCTCTCGGTCAGGAAGGCCGGGACGAAGAGCATTTCACCGCTCCTCCGGGGAGGCGCTTCGATCAGCCCCGGCCGCCCCTCGACGAGGAACTCCGGAGTGTCTGCCGGGAAGCCCGACTCCCTTGGTCTCGAGAAGCGCTTCGTGATCTCAGTCTCCGCTTCGAGCATCCAGAACGGGAGATGCCCGGTGCAGCCCCCTGGGCCCGGCTCCGCGGACTCCAGGGCCAAGGGCGTTAGCGAGGTGCCCGCGATCTGCCAGCAGACGCTGCAGCGCGGACAGAGGAAGAGCAGGTCGCCGGGCAGGCCTTCGAGCCCTCCGCCGCACCCGCCGCAGCGCAGGAGTATCATGCCCTCAGACGACATGGTCGTTTCCTCTCCGCTCTATCCCGTCGAGGACCGCGAGCAGCTTGACGGTGGCCGCGACGAGCGCCACCAGAACGGCCAGCATCACGGCCGGGCAGCCTGTCGCGGGCGCCGATGGCGAAGCAGTGGCCATCCGCGCCAGGGAGACCGCGATCGACGGGACCAGCGCCCCCCAGACGGCTCCCGCGACGGCGGCCACTATGTGCCTGTCCTCCCTCGGCCCGGGGAACCTGCCGCTCAGGACCGAGCCGGTGCGGCCATCCACGACGACCTTGTAGCGCGAGCCCCAGGCGTCGAAGGACATCACCCAGAGAGGGTAGTAGATGAGGGACACCCTGGTTCCCGTGACCGCCACCCTCGCCCATTTCTGCTCCAGACCCCGGGAGACGCCCTGCGAGAGCCTCTGCAGCACGGTCGAAGCCTTGGCCACCGCAGTGCTGACATGCACGGTGGGATTCACCAGCACGCCCGCGGCCACATCGGAGCGATCCAGCACCACGAGACCTTCCGGAACAACATCCTGCTGTATTTCCATGCCTTCGATGGCGAGCTGCGACCTGTCGGACAGCGATGGTATGCCGAGTGCCTCGAGGTCCGCCCCGCTGATGTTGATCCCGGTGAGGAGGCGGATGTCCTTCTCCACGGCCCGCCAACCCGATCTCGTCCTGATGGTGCGCCGCGCCGTGGTGCTCCAGCTCTCCTGGTTGTCGCTCTCGCTCACGACCGGGACCTCCTGCTCGCGCCATACCGGCTCCACACCCAGAGCCACGCCGGTCACCTGGGCGTTGATCCGCCAGTACGGGACGAAATAGAGAACGGGAGGCCTCACCCTTGCACGGGTCGCCGTGCCACGGCGCACGTCCGGGCCGTCGAGGATCCGCCTCACTATCCTCATGCACTCCGTGGAGTCGGTCAGCGAAGGCATCAGGAACCTCGGGATGCCCTCCGCCAGCCTGACGGAGCTCCCGCAGCTCGCACAGGTCCCTGCCACGTCGCCATCCCTCATCTCCAGGGGGCTGCCGCAGGCAGGACAGGTCAGGGCGCGGGCGAACTCAGACATGTCGCGGATCGACCATCCTGGCCACTGCGCCGGCCGCGAATGCGGAGATCATCGAAACGCCCATGCAGGCAGCCTCCGAAGCCCCGGCCAGCGAGCAGGCTCCGTAGGCGAGTACCGATGCGCCCGAGGCGAAGGCNAGGATNCTGAAGAACGTCCGGGAGGGCATGGCCGAGGGGGAATCGTTCCCCGGCGGGGCTCCCGACGAGGTGTCGAGTCCGGAGACCCCGTCCACGAAGGTCATCCTCGCGCTCCCGGGGTTCCTGCAGGTGACCTCGTAGAAGGGGTGGAAGACCACCCTGCCGGCTCCCGGATCGTCGTACATCGGGATGAGGGAGTCGGGATCCGCCGCTTCCTCCGAGAGCACCACCCCGGTGCCTGCCGGAGGGGTGTAGCCTGCNAGCTCGGGGACCGGATGGCTGTAGAAGGGNCTGAGTCTCCCGGCGTCGATNTAGGGGAAGTAGACGAGCCTGAGGGACAGGTNGGCTCCCGGGGGNAAGAGCCTGACGACGTCGTCCTCGCATGCGACGGGTCTGACGATCGTCACGTCGCTGCCCGGACTGCGGAACAGGTTCCGGGCGGAGCAGTGAGGGCACTTCAGGTAGAACTCCCTCTCCATGACCGGGAGGGAGGCGCCGCACTGGCTGCAGCGCACCTTCACCGGATACCCGCCAGGGCGGTGAGGAACTCCTCGAGCGAGTCGAGCATGGCGTCCATCCCGAACATCCTGCGGACCCTCTCCGCTGCCGCTGCGCCCATCCTCCCCCGGAGAACGGGGTCCGACAGGAGGGATTCCAGATCGGATGCGAGGGACGCGCAGTCGTCGAGAGGGAATATGAGGCCGGCGGCACCGTCCGCCCCAGCCACCTCGGGGAGGCTGCTCGCGTCTGACACAACGACGGGGACTCCGCAGGACATGGCTTCGGCGGCCGCATAGCCGAACCCTTCGTTCTCGGACGGCATCGCGAGGATATCCAGGGAGTTGTAGCAGGCCCTCATTCCCGAGACGGGTCCGGTGTACACGACGCGGTCGGCTATCCCGCAGTCCCGCGCCGACTGCTCCACGGAGCGGAGGTGGATCGGCTTCGGGGAGGGACCGCACACGAGGATGCGCAGGTCGGGAAACCTCCCGGCCAGGGAGGCGGCTGCCCTGAACAGGGTGATGTGCCTCTTCCTCGGGAGGAGGCTGCCCACGATCCCGACCACGAGGTCGGACTGCCCGAGGCCGTGCAGGAGTCTGAATGCCTGTCCGGCTGACCTTTCCGGGAAGAAGGCGTCGGTGTCGATGCCGTTGTAGATCCTCACGACCTTCTCCGGCGGCAGCCACGCGTTCCTGGAGAGAACGCTCCTCCTCGTGGAGTCGCTGTTCACCAGGATCCTGTCGACCAGGTGGCGATAGGTGATTCTGTACCTGAGGCTGTTCTTGAAGCCGTAGTCGCTCCCGCGCCTGCGGGCGAACGGGATCCTCCCCGCAAGCCTCGCCGCCACCCCGAGAGTGCGCACCTCCCTGTCGAGGTTGCAGCACACGGCCTGCACGCGGGCCTCCCTGAGCATCCTAGCGGCCCTCAGCACGAGCGGCGGATCGAAGTCTCCCCTGATCGCCATGGCGCGAACCGAGAGGCCTCGCGCAGGCGCTCCGAGCGCCCGCTTCTGCAGCTCTCCGCCCTCCTGGCAGACGAGCATCACCTCGTGCCCCCTCGCCGCGAGTCCCGAGGCTGCGGTGAGGCTCCAGTTCTCCCCGCCTCCCCAGGTGCGCATGGAGTTGCTGATGGCGACCCTCACGGGGAGCCCGCCCCTCCAGGGCCCGCCCTCGATGCGAGGAGCCCCTCGAGCACTCTGGCCGCGGCCACGGCGTCCTTCCCGTACAGCGCGCCGATCTCAGCCGCGAACTCCTCCGTGATCACGGCGCCTCCCACTATCACGGCAGGCCCGCCACCCCCGGATGCGGACCTGAGGAGGGCGACCGTGGAGCGCAGGACCGGAAGGCTCGGAGTGAGCAGCGCGCTGAGCCCAACCACGTCGGGCTTCTCCCTCGAAACGGCCGAGACGATCGCCTCGGCGGGCACGTCGCGGCCGAGGTCGACCACTTCCCATCCGTGGCCCTCGAGGACCGATGCCACGATGTTCTTGCCAATGTCGTGGACGTCACCCCGGACTGTTGCAAGCACGATCCTGCCGACCGCTCCCTCCCCGCCGGAGCGCCCGATGGAGGCGAACGCCATCCTGACGGTTTCGGCGCCGGCGATGAGGGTCGGGAGGAAGAGACTCCCCGCCTCGTACCTCCTGCCCAGCTCCCTGGAGGCCTCGAGGAGGCTCCGCGCCGCCGACGCCCTGCCTCCCGGCCCTTCCGCCTCCGACGCCGCGAGTCTGGCCGCCGCCTCGGGATCTCCGGCCAGCACGGCATCCAGCAGGGTCTGCTCCCTGCCGGACCCGGGGGGCGCGGTGTCCTCCTGCCGCCCTCCTCCGCGGGAGCTCGAGACGAAGCGGGAAAGGGCCTCCGCATCCCCCGTCAGGGCTCCCGACGCGACGGACAGAGACATCAGACCGGGGTCGAGCGGATCCAGGATGGCGGCCGACAGCCCGGACTGGATCGCCCCTGCCAGGAACGCCCTGTTCAGGAGCCTCCTCCCGGGAAGGCCGAACGAGCAGTTGCTCAGACCGATGATCGTCGGCAGCCTGTACATGTCGCGGATCTCCCTGATGACCTCGTTCGTGATCCGGGCCGACCCCGGCGAAGAGGCCTCCGCCATCACGACCGGGTCGATCAGGATGTCGGACGAGCCGAGTCCATTCCGATGCGCCGTCTCGAGCATGCCGTCGAGCAGCCTGAGCCTGCCGGTGGCGCTGCCAGGCACGCCTTCCGGACCGATCAGGAGGAGGATGGCGGCCGCCCCGTGCCTGGCCGCGAGCTCCAGTTCCCGCTCCAGCCTGTCCGGGATTCCCGGGATGGAGTTCACGACCGGCCTGCCCGCGTACTCGGCCATCCCTGCGTCGAGGACGCCCTCGTCCGAGGAGTCGAAGAGGAGAGGGGCCTGGGTGATGTTCTCCAGCGCCCTGGTCGCGAGGGGCACGAATTCCCTCTCCCTTGCCGGATCGCCCGTGCCGATGTTGAAGTCGAGCATCTCGGCGCCGGCGGAGGTCTGCTCGGCTGCGATCGCCTTCAGCACCGGGAGGGCTCCCCTGGCCACGGAGTCGGCGAGCTTCCTCCGGCCGGTGGGATTGATCCTCTCCCCGACGGGCCGGAAGGGATGGCCGGGACCCACGGGGAGGAAGACGAACCTGGAGGACGCCACGAAGCCGGCCGCCGGGGAGCGCTTCCTCACAGGCCTTCCCCTCACCGCAGCTGCGATCGCCGCCGTGCATTCCGGAGTCGAGCCGCAGCAGCTGCCGATCACCGAGGCGCCGATCTCCATCGCCTTCTCGGCGTAGGCGGCCATCCCGGCGGGGCCGGCCGGCCAGGAGAGGCAGTCCCCTCCCTGGACGGGAAGCCCTGCGTTGGACTGGACGGCCACGGGCAGGGGTGAAGTGCGCACAAGCTCCCGCAGGGCCTCCAGATTGCTCTCGATCGAGTCCCCGCAGTTGAGCCCCGCTGCTCCCGGACCCCACGCGGCCGCGACCGACGAGAGAACTCCGGCCGGGGTGCCCGTCACAGTCCGGGCCGATCCCGAGAAGCTCATCTGCATGAGGATCGGGATGCTCCTGTCGAGCTCCCTGACCGCCATCACCGCGAGCCTCAGCTCCCTGATGTCCGTCATCGTCTCTATGGAGATCAGATCGACTCCCGCGCAGACCAGCAGCCTCGCGATTCCCCGGAAGCAGTCGAGGGCTTCGGAGGTGGCGAGGGGGCCGAACGGGAGCAGGAAGTCCCCCAGCGGGCCGATGGAGCCTGCAACGGCTGTCCTGGAGCCGCGGCAGCCATCCCTTGCCGCCCTGACGGCCCTGTCCACTATCTCGGCCTGCCGCCCCTCGAGGCCGTGGCGCGCCAGCTGGATCCTGCCCGAGCAGAAGGTGTCCGTGGTGACGATGTCCGCACCTGCCTCGGCGTAGGCCTTGTGCAGCCTCGTCACCGCTCCGGGATCGCTCAGGAGCAGCTCGTCGGGCAGGCTCCCGCGGGGCAGCAGCGGCGACAGCATCGTCCCGACGGCTCCATCGGAGACGAGTATCTCCCTGCCAAGGCGCCCTAGAGCTTCCGCCACCCCACCACCCCCGTCACCGTCTTGAGAGGGACGAGCATGAACCCCTCCCCGACCGTCACTCCCAGCCCGGGAAAGAGCTGCGTGAAATAGGCCTGGTTCTCCAGGCCGAGGTCCCCGAAGCCGGGGCTGAATCTGGCGGTCGCCCTCGAGCCCGTGGCCTCGGCTGCTTTCTTCTCATTGCGCTGGAACCATCTGGCGCATTCCTCCACGGTCTCGGACGCCGCCGCATCGAGGATCAGATGCCTGAGCGCATCGCCGCGCGCCGCGGATACGAGGGAATCGATGTCCGGGCCCAGCGTGGTCATGAAGAGGGTGGCGGAGGAGCACCCTTCCAGCCTCTTCGAGAGATCCGCGCTGTCGAAGACATGACGGGGGAGCTCGACGAGCCCCGGCCTCACCGACACCACCGCCTGCCTGCAGAACGCCAGCCTGGCGTGCGATGCGGCCGCGACGTCGAGGAGCGCCTCCCGGAACCCCCGCGGGACATCCCCGGGACCGGCCTTCCTGCCCCTGCGCAGACGTGAGAGCACCCTGCCCGCGTCAGCCCTGCAGAGCATCTCCTCAACGCAGGAGATCGTCGAGCACATCGTATCCGGAGAGCGCCGGCATGATGCAGATGCCCTCCACCCCCATCCCCCGCAGCGAGGCCATCACGGACCTCGTGAACTCGACGCCCTTCTCCCTCTGGCCCGCCTCGTCCCCCCCCGTCCTGAAGTACTCCATGATCCGATCTGGTATGGAGATGCCCGGCACTTCGTTGCGCAGGTACTCCAGGCCCGCGAGGTCGGGCACGGGCATGACGCCGGCTATCACGGGCAGGCCGGTCTCCCCCAGCCTGCGGTAGAACGGCTCGAATGCCTCGACGTCGAATACGGGCTGGGTCTGGAGGAACCTGAGGCCGGCGCGCTGCTTCCTCTCCACCGCCCTGATCTCGGAGTCGGGATCGCCGGGCGAGGAGGACACGCCCGTCCCGCAGAACACCCCGGTCGGGGCGTTGAGCCTGTTGCCGAGTATGTCCCTGCCCCTGTTGAGGAAATCGATCACCCTGACGAGGCCTTCCGACCGCACGTCGTAGACTGCCGTGGCGAACGGATAGTCGCCGATGCTGGGAGGATCGCCGGACAGGGCGAGAACGTTCTTCAACCCCATGGCCGAGAATCCGAGGATGTCGGACTGGAGCGCGATGAGGTTCTTGTCGCGGCAGGTGGCGTGGACTACGACCTCCAGGTTCAGCTCCCGCTGGACCAGGAGGGAGAAGGCCACCGGGGACATCCTCAGCCTTGCCATGGGCCCGTCGGAGACGTTCACCGCGTCCACGCCGCTGCCCTTGAGCCTCCTGAGCCTTTCGAGGAGCTTGGTTCCGTCGGGGCCCCTGGGCGGGTCCACTTCGACGCTGAGCACGGTGCGCCGCTCGAGCATCCTCGCGAGCGTGGTGTCGGGCCGGGGATCCGGCTCTCCTTCGTCAGGGGACGCATGGGCGATCCTCACGGGCTTCCTCGGACCCGGCGCGGAGCCTTCGACCGCGGAGCGCATGGCGGCCACGTGTGACGGCGTGGTCCCGCAGCAACCTCCCACGAGACTGCATCCTGCGGCCACGAACTTCCCTGCGTAGTGCGCCAGGTGCTCGGGGTGACGAGGGTAGACGAACCTGCCTCTCTCGAAGCTCGCCAGTCCCGCGTTGGGCATGGCGCAGAGCCTGCGGGAGATGGTCCCGGCCAGCGCGCGGATAACCTTCAGCATGTCCATGGGACCCGTGCCGCAGTTGGCGCCGAGCACGTCGGCCCGTATCCCCTCCAGGGCGCTCCCGGCATCGAGGGGGTGCATGCCCCCGAGGGTGGTCCCGCCTTCGAGGAAGGTGAGCAGGGCCACGCAGGGCACGGAAGGATCCAGGGTCCTGAGCACTTCCACGCCTGCCTCCAGCTCGCAGGGATCTGAGAAGGTCTCGAACACGACGAGATCGACCCCCGCGGACAGCATGGCGGATATCTGTACCCGGAAGGCCTCCTCCATCAGCTCCGGAGGCGTCTCCACCAGGACCTCGGCCGGCCGTGTGAGAGGGCCGACCGACCCGGCGACGAGCCTCCCGCGGGCGGCCGACCTGGCGAGCCCGACTCCGGCGGCGGAGATGTCGGCGGACATGTCGCCGAGCCCGTAGTAGCGCTCGAGGATCAGGGGATTGGCGCCGAAGGTGTTCGTGGTGATCAGGTCGGCCCCGGCGGAGGCATAGTCCTCGTGCACGGAGCGGACGATCTCGGGCCGGGTGAGGTTGAGCTCGTCGTAGCAGCTGCCTCCGGGGGCTCCGCGATCGTACAGGAGGGTGCCCATGGCCCCGTCGAACAGGAGCACCCGGCCTTCGTCCAGCATCTCGAGGAAACGGCTCAAGGCGACCTCCGGAATCCGCTGCCGCGCGGGATCTTCCCGCCGGAACACCCCGGCTTTATGCATGAAAGCCCTCACCGGCGCAAGGAAGGGCGCAGGGAGCCCGTCAGACTGCCAGGGACTTCCTCATGTATCGCAGCCCGTCGCGCACGACATCGTCGCGCCAGCCCTCGTGGAGATAGAAGCCGTAGGCCCTGAGGGAGGTGTCGACGTCAGTGGTCAGCCAGGACTCCGACCACCCCTCGGCCGCCAGCCATCGCTCGACCAGGGAGATGAGCCGCGAGCCGATGCCGCGCCCCTCGTACTCCGGGAGGACCGCGATGACCCACATCTCGCCGGTGCCTGAGTTCCCCATCGCGAACCCCACGGTCCGCCCGCCTTCCTCGCAGAGCCATCCCCTGAAGCCCTCCGAGAGCATTTCCGTCACGGTCTCGGGCGTGATGCCGAGCCTCTCCAGCTCCTGCATCGAATATGCGTTCTCCCGCGTGGCCACCCGCACCTCGAAGATGGAATCCATGTCGGAAACGGCGATCTCCCTGTACTCTGGCATCCGTCCTCCCCGGGAAGTGCTCCCGGCGCCCACCGGTTATCCCGATATATGAAGGGAAGGCGGCCGGTCGAAGAGGCCGGCGGAACCCGGGGAGGGTGCGATGCTCTGCCTCTATGTAGTTCTGGCCTGCTCCTCGCCGAACGGGGAGGGCTCCTCGGAAGCGGTTCCGTCACCCGATCAGACGGAGCTCTCGGCCCTCGCGGAAGGGGATACCGAGTTCGCCCTCGGGCTGTTTGCACAGCTCGGCGGCGAGGGCGTCGAAGAAAACATCTTCTTCTCGCCCTTCAGCATCTCCACCGCCCTCGCCATGGTGCACGCCGGCGCAAGGGGCGGGACGGAGACCGAGATGTCCGAGGTGCTGCGGTTCCCCCTCCCGGCGGACAGGGTGCCGGGCGCCTTCGAAGCCCTCCTCGACAGGCTCGGCCCGGGAGGGCGAGGGAGCTTCGCCCATGGCGAGGGCGACCCGCTCACGCTCACGATCGCGAACGCTCTCTGGGTCGAGAGATCGTATCCGCTGCTCGACTCGTACACCGGTCTCGCGGACTCCTGCTACGGCGCTCGCGCTTCCGGGCTCGACTTCATCGGCGACCCGGAGGGTTCCGGGGCCGCCATCAACGGATGGGTCGCGGAGAGGACGGGGAACAGGATCCGCGACCTCGTGCCTCCCGGGATGATCGACGAGATGACCAGGCTCGTGCTGACGAACGCCGTCTATTTCAAGGCTTCCTGGCTCTTCGCCTTCGACGTGCACGCCACGGCGGAAGGCGATTTCACGACGGGATCCGGAGATGTCGTGCGCGTGCCGATGATGCACCAGACGGAGAGGCTGGCGCACTCGCACACAGGCGGGTGCAGGGCTGTCTCCCTCCCCTACTCCGACGGCAGCGCGAGAATGCTGATCCTGCTCCCCGACGGCGATCTGGAGGCGTTCGAGCGGTCGCTCGACACAGCGTTGCTCCGCACCGTCACCACCTCGCTCACAGGTGGAGAGGTCGATCTCGCGATGCCCAGGTTCGAGTTCACGAGCTCGTTCTCGCTGGTGGACGCCCTGCGGCGGATGGGCATGGAGAGAGCCTTCGACCGCTCCGCGGACTTCAGCGGCATCACGGGGAACAGGGATCTCCACATCTCGGCTGTGGTGCACAAGGCTTTCGTGAAGGTGGACGAGAGCGGAACCGAGGCGGCGGCGGCGACGGCCGTCATGATGGCCCTGGGCTGCGCGGCGCCGGAGCCCCCGTTCGAGATGAGCCTCGACAGGCCTTTCCTCTTCCTCGTCACCGACGAACTGACGGGCTCGGTGATCTTCATGGGCAGGGTCTCGAACCCCTCGGAGTGATGCGGCGGTCCGGCCCGCAACCGCCCGGGCCGGAGCGGGGGATCGCCCGGCCGGCTCTGCCTGCGTGCTGCGTGAGCTGGGCGCTCATGATCTGGCGAGGCGCCTCCCGGCGCCGTTAGGATACCCGGGCGAAGCGGAGTCCGATAATCCGGAAGGGCTGAGATGAGCACATTCGAGAATGCCGTTCGGCAGGGCATCCCCGCAACCATCCCCGACTTCCCGCCGGAGGAGCCCGGCACGAGCCACGCCCCTGCGAGGCCGCAGGTTCTCGACAGGGAGGGCAGGGAGCTCGCTCTGCGGAATGCGCTGCGGTACTTCCCCGCGGAATGGCATGCGGCCCTGGCCCCGGAGTTCGCTTCGGAGCTCGCGAAGGATGGCCGGATCTACATGCGCCGCTTCAGACCGCATTATGAGATGAAGGCCCGACCGCTCTCCTCCTACCCGGCGCGCTCACCGCAGGCCGCGGCGATCATGCTGATGATCCAGAACAACCTCGACCCCGATGTGGCTCAGCACCCTCACGAGCTGATCACCTACGGCGGCAACGGCACCGTCTTCCAGAACTGGGCCCAGTACCTCCTCGCGATGAGATACCTCTCGGAGATGACCGGGGAGCAGACGCTGGTGCTGTATTCGGGGCATCCCCTCGGCCTGTTCCCCTCCTCCGCGGATGCGCCCCGCATGGTCGTCACGAACGGGATGGTCGTCCCCAACTACTCGTCCAGGGCCGACTACGACAGGATGTCCGCGCTAGGAACGACCTCCTACGGACAGATGACCGCAGGCAGCTTCATGTACATAGGCCCCCAGGGGATAGTACACGGCACCACGATCACGCTCCTCAACGCCGGGCGCAGATACCTGGGGCTCGAGCCGGGAGAGGACCTGGCGGGCAGGGTGTTCGTGACATCCGGGCTGGGCGGCATGAGCGGCGCCCAGGCCAAGGCGGGCGTCATCGCCGGCGCAGTCACGGTCGTCGCGGAGATCAACCCGGCGGCGCTCCGCAAGCGCCACTCGCAGGGCTGGCTGATGGAGGCGGAGGACGACCTGGACAGGCTGCTGCTCCGAATCGATCAGGCGCGGAAGTCGGGTGAAGCCCTCTCGCTGGGATATCTCGGGAACGTGGTCGACCTCTGGGAGAGGCTGGCTGCCGAGGGGACCTGCATCGACCTGGGGAGCGACCAGACCTCCCTGCACGCCCCGTTCTCGGGAGGCTACTACCCGGCCGGGCTCTCGCTCGAGGAGTCCAATCGGATGATGGTGGCCGACCCCGGGGAGTTCCGCGCGCGGGTCCAGGAATCCCTGCGAAGGCAGGTCAGGGCGATCGGCACGGCAGCCTCCCGCGGCATGGCGTTCTGGGATTACGGGAACGCGTTCCTCCTGGAGGCCTCCCGGGCCGGCGCCGAGGGCATCCTCGGGCCTGACGGGCGCTTCTCGTACCCCTCCTATGTCGAGGACATCATGGGGCCGGTCTGCTTCGACTACGGATTCGGCCCGTTCCGCTGGGTGTGCTGCTCGGGANGCGACGAAGACCTCAGGGAGACNGACAGGATAGCGGGCGGGGTACTTGAGCGCATGGCCGCGGAGTCGCCTCCCGAGATACGGCAGCAGATGCTCGACAACCTGTCATGGATTCGGAAGGCGGACGCGAACCGCCTCGTGGTGGGCTCGAAGGCCCGGATCCTCTACGCCGACCACGAGGGCCGGACGAAAATCGCCCTCGCCTTCAACGATGCGATAAGGCAGGGCACGGTATCCGCCCCGGTCGTGCTGGGTCGCGACCACCACGACGTCTCAGGCACCGACTCCCCCTTCCGGGAGACGGCCGACATCAGGGACGGCAGCAGATTCACGGCTGACATGGCCGTCCAGAACGTCATCGGCGATGCGTTCCGGGGCGCCACCTGGGTATCCCTCCACAACGGGGGGGGAGTGGGCTGGGGGGAGGTCATGAACGGCGGATTCGGCATGCTCCTCGACGGGTCGCCCGAAGCCTCCCGCAGGGCTTCATCGATGCTTTCCTGGGATGTGGCGAACGGCCTTGCACGACGCGCCTGGGCCAGGAACGAGGGTGCCGTCTTCGCCATATCGAAGGCCATGTCCCGGGAGCCCGGGATCAGGGTCACGCTGCCGGTGGATGCCGATCGCAGCCTGGTGGAGAAGGCGGTCTCGGAAGCCTTCTAGCGGTAGTGCGACGTCCCGACGACACGGCCCGACGGGTCGAAGCGCACGCCTTCCATCTCGAGAAGCTCCCTCTTCATGGCCCCGCCGCCCTGGTAGCCTCCCGGGGATCCGTCGGACCGGACCGCCCTGTGGCACGGGATGACGACAGGGAACGGATTCCCGGCCAGCGCGGAGCCTGCGGCCCTCGCTCCCCGGGGGCAGCCGACCCGCGCGGCCAGCCCCGAGTATGTCGTGACGGAGCCCCTGGGGACCGCATGCTCGGCGAGCAGGACACTCCTCTGGAAGGCCGGGCAGAGATCAAGCCTGATGACCCCGGTGTCGAACGACACGGGCACGCCTTCGAGGAATGCGGCGACCGCCGCGGCGACCTCGTCGATCTCGCGCGCGCTGCCCCCCGGGAAGTCCCCGGCGGGCTCCGCCCTGCCGGGCAGCGTTATCCTGAGTATGCGGGCGCCGCCCTCCCGGAACGACCAGAAGATAGCCATGCGGCCGAACCTCGTCCCGAACTCCATGCGGGAAACGTTCATTCCCGCGGCACCAGCCAGGGGGGCGATCCGCACCGGCGGCCGGCACCCGGAGGCGTCCGTCATCCCCCTGCGCACCCGGCCAGACGGAGGCCGGCTCCGGAGGACCATTCCAGGAGGGCCTCCTCGCGAGCCTTCCACGGACCCGAGACGAAAGCCACGAGCCCCGGGGACACATCCAGCCGAAGCTCCCCCGAGGCATCCGGGATGCAGTCGCCCGCGAGATGGGACACGCGCCTGCCGAGCAGTTCCGCGAACCTCACGGACAGGCCGGGGAAGGCCTCCGCGAAGAGCTGGACCTCCTCCGAGAGCAGATCCCGCGGCCAGGACCGCCGGGTTTCAGAGGTACAGGTCGCGCTCACCTGCGCGGATCCTGGCCAGATAGTCCTCCACGATCCTCCTCGTGGATTCGTCTCCCAGGCTTCCGATCTCCCTCTCGACGAGCTTCCAGCCCTCCTCGCGGACGCCCGGCGAGGCGAAATCCTCCAGGTACTCGGCAAACGTGAGGATCGCGTTCGGCATGCAGAAATTCTGGATCTTCCCGTCCTTGGACAGGCTCATGAAGCAGCCGCCGGTACGGCCGCACCGGTAGTCCGCGGTGCAGAAGCTGGTGATCATGCCCATCTTCGAGAGCTCGCCGACTACTTCGTCGAGCGTCCTGTTGTCGGAGAGCATGAACTGCTGGCGATCTCCTATGACATGTCCGTCGGAGTAGCCCTTTATGCCGATGTTGGAGCCGGCGTCGATCTGGGTGATGCCCAGCGGGATGAGGTCACGCCTCACCGCCGCCGGCTCCCGGGCGGTGAGGATGAGGCCGGTATAGGGCACCGACAGCCTGATCACCGTCACGATCTTCCTGAAGAGGTCGTCGGGCACGCTGAACTTCGGGTTGTCCAGGAAGGGCGTGTTCACCGCGGGCTCCAGGCGGGGGACGCTTATGGTGTGAGGACCCACCCCCCCGAAGCACCTCTCCAGGTCCATCGTGTGCAGCAGCATGGCCATGACCTCGAACCGGCAGTCGAACAGGCCGAACAGGGTGCCCATGGCGACGTCGTCGATGCCTGCCTCCTGGGCGCGGTGGAGGGCGTAGAGCCGCCACTGCATGTCGCCCTTGAGAGTGCCTGCGGGATGGGCGCGGGCATAGGTCTCGTGGTGGTAGGTCTCCTGGAAGACCTGGTAGGTGCCGATGCCCACCTCCTTGAGCTTCCGGTAGTCGCCCACGCAGAGTGGAGCAGCGTTCACGTTGGCGCGCCTGATCTCGCCGCCGGCGTCCTTGACGGTGTAGGCCAGCCGGATCGTATGGGCGATGAAATCGGCATCGGTCGAGGGGTGCTCGCCGTAGACCATGACCAGACGCTTGTGGCCCAGCCTGATGAGCGCGAGTATCTCCTCCTTCAGATCGTCGTCGCTCAGGCATCCCCTGACGACGGACCTGTTCTCGCGCCGGAAGCCGCAGTACTGGCAGTTGTTGACGCAGTAGTTGGAGACATACAGGGGGGCGAAGAAGACGATGCGCCTGCCGTAGACCGACTGCTTCACCTTCAGCCCGGCCCCGTGCATCTCCTGCCAGAGATCCTCGTCCGTGCAGTTGAGGAGCGCCGCCGTCTCGGACGGTTCGAGCCTCTTAAGAGACAGGGATTTCGCAATGATGTCCCGCACCCGTGCCGGATCCGGGTCCCGCTGCTTCTCCAGCTCGGTCCAGATCAGGCCCTCGTCGACGAAGTCGCGTCCGTCGACCATGTACCGCTCGTTTTCCTCGTGCCTTATCTGCCGGTCGATCCAGCTTTTCTCATTGACGCTCAGCTCGCTCATTTTGCACTCCGATGCTTGTCCGGATGCCCTTTCCAGTTGTCATAATATAACGGGAAGGAAACGACCCGGTTTCAGCCGGAGGGCTGCATGGGCGGACGCTGGGACTGCATGCTCTTCGATCTTGACGGAACGCTCCTGGACTATGCTGCGGCGCAGGAGATGGCTGTCCGGCGGGCGCTCGCCCGGCTTCAGGGATCACATCCCGACCTCTGCGCGTGGCTCCGTTTCGTGCGTTCCGAGGCCTTCCAGTGCAGGGAGGCATGCCGCAGGACCGCCCCGGCCATCACCGATCCCTGGATGCCGGGCGAGGCTCCCTCGTGCGGGCCGTCTCCGGAAGAGTTCACGAAGGCCTACCTGCATGCGCTGTCGTCGTGCCCGGGGACTCTCGCCGGCGCCCTCGAGTGCTTAGGAGGCGCCCGCAGGGGAGGTTCTGCGACGGGCATCGTCTCGAACGGCATAGGATGGGTGCAGAGGTCCAGGCTTCTGGGCTCGGGGCTCATGGGGCTGGCCGACTGCCTCGTGATCAGCTGCGAGGTGGGGCTGGCCAAGCCCGATCCGGAGATCTTCCGCCTGGCCGTCCGCCTCCTCGGGGCGGAAGCGGCGCGCACGGTCGTGATCGGGGACGGCGCCGGCAGCGACATGGCGGGTGCCGACGCTGCAGGTCTCGATTTCGTCTATCTCAGGACGGACCGGAACTTCGCGGCGATGAAGCCCGGGCACCTCCCGGCGGCCACTCTCGCGGAAGTGGCGGACATCCTTGCGGGGGCCGAGGCCGTTGACGGCGCTCCCGGGCGCGGATAGCTTCGCATCGTCAACTCAAGCCAAGGGGGAAGCATGCGGTCAGTCATTCTGGTCCTTGCAGTTCTCGCGATTCCGGTTTCCGCAGGCATGACCCAGTACGGCCTCCATGCCGGCTTGTTCATCCCGACCGGAGACCCCGCGGATGTCTACAACCTCAGCCCCATGATCGGCGGACAGATCCTCGTCCACATGCCGGTCTACGCCATCGAGGGCAGCGCCTCGTACGTCTTCCTGTCGGCGGACTCGGAGCTGGATGGATTCTCGGCTCACATGATCCCCCTGTCGGCGGGCCTCAGGTCCTACTCGGGACCGATCTTCTTCGGAGGCGGCGCCGAACTGGCCATCTCGAGCGTCAGCTGGGACGTCTCGGCTGACAGCACGTACGAGGATTCCGAGAGCGACTTCGGGGCCTACGGCACCCTGGGAACGACCCTGCCGCTCGCCGGTTACGAGGTCGAGCTGACCGGCAAGGCCCACTGGGTTGACTTCGACGACATCTGGATGTCAGTCCAGCTCTCGATGTACCTCTAGACGATTCCTTAGGATTCCTGCCGGCCGCGGACGGGCTTCCGCGGCCGGTCGGCTTTCATGCCCGCCCTGCATTCTCCAGGGCTGCTTTCGCAAGGTTCCCGATCACCCCGGTGATGTCGAACACGTCCGCGGCTCTGGCGGCTCCGCGCCGGCCCATGGATTCCATCAGCCCCGGGTTGCCGCACAGATCGGCGGCCTCCGACACGAAACCCTCCCTCGAGCACAGGATGCCGGTGATCCCGGGGAGCACTGCATCCGGCACGCCTCCCTCGGCGAGCCCGGCGCAGGCGGCGCCGCAGGCCGCAGCCTCCACGAAGGTGAGCCCGAAGCCCTCGACGTCGCCGGTGCGCTCGTCGGACTGGCAGGGGGAGATGAAGAGGTCGGCCGAGCGGTAGCGAGCGGCCAGGCTCTCGTCGTCGACCGGGCCGAGAAACCTCACCCTCCCGCCCAGATGGGCGGCCCGTTCCCTCAGCTCAGTCTCGAGCGGACCCTCTCCGGCGATCCACAGCCCGGCGTCGACGCCCCTTCCGACAGCCTCCTGCAGCACTGCGATGGCGAGATCCATCCGCTTGCGCGGGACCATCCTCCCAGCGGTGACGAGCTGCACGGGGAACTCCCCCGGGAAGCCCGGGGGACCCGGCCTGAAGAGCCCGGTGTCGACTCCGTTGATGCCGATCGCGATCCTGGCGCGAGGCGCCACGGAGGCAGCCCTCCCGGCGGTGAACCTGCTGGCGCACGCCGCGATGGAGGACCTCTCGAGCGCCGCCCTCCTGCGCAGCCCCGCCAGGGGGGGCAGGCTGGCGAAGACCTCCATGCCGTGCACCGCGCAGACGACGGGACAGGAAGGCGCTGCGAGCAGGGCCCCTTCGGTCACGAACCAGGTCGAGCAGAACACGATCGAAGGGTGCGCACCGGCCTTTCGGAGCCTGCTCATGGACCGGGCGAAGTGCAGTGCCCTGAGGGTTGGGAAGTTTCTGCCCGGCACCTGGATCACCTCGATCCAGTCACGGGGGCGCGCCGATTCCGCCCTTTTCGCGAAGACCTTCACGCTCCAGCCCAGGCGGCTCAGCGCAAGGGCGGTGTTGGATGCCCATCTGGATATCCCGCCCAGCTTGGGCGGAAAGTCCTCGGTGGCGATCCAGGCCTCCGGCCTGCCGTTGTCCGGAACCCCTCCTCTCACGCCGGAACCCGTGCGCGGGGCTCCTGCAGGGCGAAGCGCCTGAGGAACAGCAGCCCGGCGAGCGTGAACAGCCCGGCCGAGACAAGGAAGGTGCTCGACATCCCGCATGACTGCAGGATCGCATTGCCCATCAGCGGGGCGATCAGACCTCTCACGGCGGTGAGCGTGATGTGTATCCCCTGATATGTGGCGGCCTGGCCTTCCGGTGCGAAATGGAGGCTCGAGAGGTTCCACGAGACGTTGATGCCGGCCATCGCCACCGAGTAGACGGCGAAGGCGGAGTAGAAGAGCTGCACGCCTATCGAGGTGAACAGGCCGCCCATGGCTATGAGCAGCGGGTAGGCGGCCAGGAGGAGGCAGACGAGGCCCGTGAAACGGAACGGGTGGAGCTTCTCGACCCTGATCCCCATGAACGGGCTCAGGAGGAGTATCCCGATCTGGGCGAGAACTCCCTTCGCCATGGCGTACTGCTCGTAGCGCAGCCCGAGGACATCCCGCGCGAAGAAGGGTATTGCAGGCAGGACCATCATGAAGGCGAACCCGTACACCATGAAGAAGGCCTCGAACAGGGCGAACTGACGATCGGCCGCGAGTATCCGCAGGAGCGGCCCGAGCAGGCCCGGCTGTCCTCCCTCCCCTCCACCCTTCGCAAGCCCCCTGGCCATCCTGGCGAAGATCATCGCGTGGGCGAAGCCGAAGAGGGCCATGCAGACGTAGAGGATCCGGAAAGCCTGGAAGTCGGCGTCGAGCATGTGCCCCACCAGCACGGAGGCCGGGAGGCTGAACAGCGTGAAGAGGCTGACCGCCCATCCGAAGAGGAGGCCGCGCCTGCCCTCGCCGTACTTCTCCCGCAGGATGGAGTTCAGGACCGGGACGATCACGCTGTCCGCCGCGGAGAACAGGCCTATGAGGATCAGCATGACATCCGCGCTGTCCGTGAAGAACATCAGGGCCACGGGCAGCCGCAGGAAGGCGGCCGCGATCACCGCTCCCACGTGGCATCCCCGCTTCTCTACCATCGAGTTGATCAGGAAGGAGAGCAGGTTGCTGAAGGGCATGATCATCATGAGAAGGGTGATCTGCCAGGCGGTGGCGCGCAGGCCGTTCGCCATGATGTACTCGTTGTTGAGCATCACGCCCGACACCGCCGCGGACGCCAGCGAGGAGAGCAGGTGGAGCCTGTAGGTATGCCTCTCGACGGGGCCCAGCCCTCTCATGGCGTGCCAGGGCGACACGCTTCGGAGGAAGCCGGGGGGCAGAGTCGGCATCAGGGCTTCCCGGGGATCACTCCGCGTTCCTCGAGGAAGGCCATCAGCAGGCGCGCNCAACCCCCGGCNTCCATCTCGTCGGTATGGAGGTGGACATCCGGCGAGAGGGGCTCCTCGTAGGGGGCGGAAATGCCCGTGAACTCACGCAGTTCCCCTGCCCGGGCCTTGCGGTACAGGCCCTTGGGGTCCCTGGCCTCGGCGACCTCGAGGGGCAGGTCGACGAAGACCTCCACGAAATCGCCGGGACCCTGGATCGCGCGGGCTCTCGCCCTGTCGTCCCTGTAGGGGCTGATGAAAGCGACGATGTTGATTATGCCGAACGATGTGAAGAGCTTGGCCACCTCGGAGATGCGCCTGATGTTCTCCGCCCTGTCGGCGGGCGAGAAGCCCAGGTCGCTGTTCAGACCGTGACGGACATTGTCGCCGTCGAGCACGACGGAGTACGCGCCCCGGTCGTGCAGGAGCCCTGCCAGCTCGCCGGCGATGGTGGACTTGCCGGACGAGGGCAGGCCCGTCATCCATACGGTCACCCCCCGGGAGCCGAGGAGACTCTCGCGATCGCTCCTGCCCAGGGAATGCTCGTGCCAGGTGATGTTGTTGTCGCGGCTTGCCATAGGATCTTCCTTTCGGTCCGGTCATGGGCATGCGGGAGTTTGCGGAAATGACGCCCGACATGTTCCGGTCGAGGCGCCCGGCGAACATAACAGGGTGGAGGGACTGGGCCACACGAGCGACCGTGCTGGCTGGCGCCGATCGCTACGCGAAGACNGGCTGTTTCGCTATTTTAGCAGTTCATGGGAAGGAAGGCGGGCCCGGTCGCCCGCCGGGCGCAGCGCGAAGAACCGGAGGCGGTCCCCAGATGAAGCTACGCGCAATGGCACTTGCAGCCGCCTGCGCCGCCGCGGCCTGCGGGCGTCCCGTGCCCGGGGGCCCCAACGTGCTCCTCGTGATAATCGACACTGTCAGATCCGACCACCTCGGCTGCTACGGATACTCCAGGAACACCACTCCCTCGCTCGACAGCCTGGCCTCCCGCGGCACCCTCTTCCTCAACACGATGTCCCAGTCGCCGTGGACCATTCCATCGACTGCATCTATCTTCACGGGGCTCACCCCGGCCGTCCACCGGGTAGGGATGATCGACGGGGTCATCTACGGCCTCGATCCCGCCCTGCCGACCGCCTCGACTCTCATGTCCGACGCAGGCTATGCCACTTTCGGGGAGTTCAGCGTGGCCTGGCTGAGGGCCGAGATGGGATTCGACACCGGCTTCGACCACTTCCACTGCTACTCCGACCATAGGAGCCACTGCGGGGAGATCGTCGACTCCCTCGCCGCCTGGATCGACAGCCTCCCTGCGGGCAGGCCGTGGTTCGCGATCATCCATTTCTACGAGCCGCACGACCCGTATGCCCCGCATCAGCCCTACGACACGCTCTTCGCCGGGCGGACGCCTCCCCCGTTCCAGGGCGACAGCATTTGGTTGCTGGACGACTCCGAGAGGCTGATCGAGCCCCTCCAGAGGGAGGCCCTCGAGATCAGGTACGACGGCGAGCTGCGCCAGGTCGACGACTCGCTCTCCAGGCTCTTCGGATTCCTCAGAGCCGGAGGTCACGCGGGGAACACCCTCGTCATCGTCACTGCCGACCATGGCGAGGAGTTCCTGGACCACGGAGGCACGGGGCACGGCCGCACCTTCTACCAGGAGATCCTCTCGGTGCCGCTGATCCTGTCGGGCCCCGGCATCCCGAGGGCCGGGAAGCGGAGGGACCTGGCCGCAGGCATAGACATCCTCCCCACGATCCTCGAGACCGCCGGCATCCCGCTCCCCGACTTCCTGGAGGGCGTCAGCCTCCTGGGACCGGCGCCTGACAGGGCCGTCCCCGCGAGCAGCCCCAAGGACGGGAACATGGTCTGCATCGGCAGGGGGATGCAGCGACAGATCTGGGATCCCGCGGACGGGAGCGTCTCGAGGTTCGATCTGACGACCGACCCGGACGAGCTGAACCCCCTCCCCGCAGACAGCACGATGATGGACGACCTGGGCGAGTACCGCGCCCGCACTCCCCTGGGCAACCCGGCGGCGACCCCGGAAGGCGAGCTGGACAACTCCCTGAGGGATCTGGGGTACATCTGAAAGGAGACGCGTCTTGATCAGCAGGGAGACCATCCGGGCTTCTCTCGGGAACTGCCTCACCGACACATCGGGACTCGGGCTGCCGGGTCTGCGCAGAGGAAAGGTCCGCGACATCTACGACCTGGGGGACCGCCTGCTCATCGTCACCACCGACAGGCAGAGCGCCTTCGACAGGATCATCGCCTCGGTCCCGTTCAAGGGACAGGTGCTCAACCAGGTGAGCGCCTTCTGGTTCGAGAGCACATACGACATAGTGCGCAGCTCCGTCATCGAGATACCGGACCCGTGCGCGACCATCGCCGAGAAATGCAGCGTCCTCCCCGTCGAGTTCATCGTCAGGGGCTACCTCACGGGCAGCACTGCGACATCCGCCTGGACTCTCTACAGGGAGGGAGTCCGGGACATCTGCGGCAACAGGCTCCCCGACGGGATGGTCAAGAACCAGCGCTTCGCGAGGCCGATCCTCACCCCGACGACCAAGAGCGACATCCACGACGAGCCGCTGACGCCAGCCCAGATCGTCGACAGGGGCCTCATGACACGCGCCCGGTGGGAAGAGGCCTCCGAAGTGGCGATGAGGCTCTACGACAGGGGGGTGGAGACAGCCGCATCGAACGGACTCGTCCTCGTGGACACAAAGTACGAGATGGGTCTCGACAGGGAGGGGCGACTGACGCTGATCGACGAGGTGCACACGCCGGACTCGAGCAGNTACTGGCTGGCCGGGACCCTCGAGGAGAGGCTCGCAGCGGGNCTCGAGCCGGAGAACATCGACAAGGAGTTCCTCAGGCTCTGGTTCGTCGAGCACTGCGATCCCTACGGCGACGCCGAGCTGCCGAAGGCTCCGGACGACCTCGTGGTCGAGTTGTCGTCGAGATACATCAGTCTCTACGAGATGATCACCGGCGGGGAGTTCGCGCCGGCGCCGGGCGAACCCCTCGAAAGGCTCCGCGCGGAGCTGGCCTCGGTGACCCGATGAAGGCCGGATCCACCCCGGGGTGCTCCCGGGTCTCCCGGAGGGCGGCGGTGGCAGCCTCAGCGGTCCTCCTCGCCGCGCTCGCCTGTTCCTGCCGGGAGCACAGGACCGGCGGCCCCTCGGTGCTGATCTTCATCCTCGACAGCGTCCGCGCCGATCACCTCGGATGCTACGGCTATCCCCGGGAGACCTCTCCCGTCATCGACAGCCTCGCGGCGGCCGGGACCATCTTCCTGGAAGCGCAGAGCCAGGCCTGCTGGACTCTCCCTTCTGTGGCCACGGTCCTGACAGGGCTCACGCCTCAGACCACAGGCGTCTCCGAGCGCGAAGGAGTCCTGTACGGGCTGGACGGCACGGTGCCCTTTCTGCCGGAGCTGATGGAGGACGCCGGGTACCACAGCTTTGCCGAGATGTGCATACCCTGGCTGGGGCCCGATTTCGGCTTCGACAGGGGCTTCGACGAGTTCATATGCCACACCGACAGGGCGCTCGAAGGCCATCTCCCCGAGAGCGCCGTCCACCTCGCGGACTGGCTGCGCCCGATCCCTGCAGGGGAACGCTATTTCGCCGTGATCCACGTCTTCGAGGCCCACAACCCCTTCGACCCATCGCCGCCATGGGACACCGTGTTCGTCGACGACATGTCCACGTCCTGGAGGGGCATCTCGAATTTCTCCCTGGACAGCTCTGGCAGGGCGATGTTCCCCGATCAGGCGCCCTACCTCCTCTCGCAGTACGACGGCGAGATCAGGATGATCGACGAGGGCATCGGAGCAGTGATGGACTCGCTGCGCGCACTCGGGAGGGACCGGGAGACAATTGTGGTGATCCTTGCGGACCATGGCGAGGAGTTTCTCGAGCGCGGGGGGAACGACCACGGGCACACGATGTTCCAGGAGATGCTCCATGTGCCCCTGATCTTCTCGGGACGCGGCATCCCGCAGGGCTCCCGGCGGATCGAGGTCGTCGGCCTGCTGGACGTGACCCCGACTCTCCTGTCGGCGGCGCGGGTCCCCGTCCCCCAGGTCGTCGAGGGGCTCGACCTCTTTGCCGGAGAGCTGCCGGACCGGGCCATGCCCTCGGGACATACGATGGAGGGAACGCGCTACTGCGTCAGNCAGGGGGACATGAAACTGGTGCTGGACACTGCCGGGAGCAGCCTCACGCTGTACGACCTGGCCTCCGATCCGGAGGAGCTGCGTCCCCTCCCCCCGGACAGCTCTCTGGGGGACAGCCTGATGAGATACCTCAGCAGGCGGCCGATAGGCGCGTCCGGCGTGACGCCCGACAGCGACGCGACGGAGACATTGAGAGGGCTGGGCTACATCTGACCCGTCAGGGCTGTTCGAAGAGGTCGCCCTGATCGAGCCCGGAGGCTTCCCTGAGAAGGTCGGAGGCCTTGGAGCGCAGGGCTTCCGCATTCCGCAGTATCTCGTCCACATCCTGTGATGGAGCGTCGGGCATGGGCGGCCCTGGCGCTGGCAGGGCATCTCCTCCGGCGGCTCCGCCGTCCTCCGGAGCGGCCGGCGCTTCCCGGGCGGCGGGTTCGGCCTCGGCGGCCTGCTCCACGATCCTGATGGAGGAGATGATCCTCGTGCCCCCCAGCCTCACTCCCCTCGCGGAGGGGCTCCTCTCTGCGATGCCGGCTGCGGGCACGCAGCCCTTCCTCGTCCTGGCCCCGCGGCGCTTCTCGAAGAAGAATTCGAGGGAGATGCCCTGTCTGTCGCTCAGCAGGAGGAGCTCGGCGCCCGGCGGCACCAGCGAGTATTCCTTCTCGAGGATGAAACTCTCGATCCTGAAGCGCTTGCAGTAGCAGAACCTGTGCTCGGGCTCCCTGTAGACGGCCGTGAAGAGCCTGTCCTTGTCCTGGATGCCGCAGAAGACGGTCTCCTTGCCGAGGAAGTGCTTGTCGCCCATGGGCAGCAGCTTGTAGGTGCCGTCCTCGAAGATCGCCAGTATCCGGTCATACTCCGAGGCGTCGAAGGTCACATCGCCCTTCACCTGGGTTCCTGCGAAACCGCCCTTCTGGTCGAAGCCCACCTTCAGGTTTCGAAGCGAGACCCCCTTCACGTCTATGTCGTCGAAGGCCTCGATCCTGGTCCTCCTCGGGAAGCGCTTCCCGTACTTCTTCGCCAGGGCCTGCAGCCAGCGCACGGTGAAGGCGGCCAGATCGGACAGGTTTCGCGAGGATTCGTCCATGGCTGCTCGGATAGTGCCCATCTCCGTTCTGTGGGCCTCGATGTCGAAACGGGAAATCCTGCGTATCCTGATGGCCAGGAGTTTCTCCAGGTCGTCGTCGCGCAGCTCCAGGTCTCCGAGGTGGGGCGCCATTCCGGTCCTCACGGCCGAGGCCACCGCCTCCTCTGAAGCGGCCTTCTCGAGGCCCGAGTAGACGCGGTTCTCTATGAAGATCTGCTCGAGCGTCATCCAGCGGAGCCTGGCTCCGAGGTCCGCGAGCTCCAGCTCGAGCTGCCTGCGCATGATGTCGAGCAGCCGGTCGGCGCTCCTGTGCACGAGATCGGAGACCGATGTCTCCAGGGGCCTCCCCCCGCATATGACCAGTCCGTTGGAGGTCCAGGTCACCTCGCAGTCGGTATGCGCGAAGAGCTGGGCCACGGTTTCCTCGGGCTCCGCTCCTCTCGCGAGGCTGAGCTCTATCTCCACCGAGCCTGCCGTGAAGTCGTCGATCGAGCTTATCCTGACCCGGCCCTTCCGCGCGGCCGCCTCTATCGAGGCGATGAGGCTGTCCGCGGTCGTGCCCCAGGGTATCTCCCTTATCACGAGCTTCTTCAGGCCCTTCTTGCGCTCGATGGTAGCCCGGTTGCGGATCCTGCCGGTGCCGTCGGCGNAGGCGGATGCATCGATGCTGCCGCCGTGCGGAAAGTCTGGGTAGAGCGAGAAATCCTGCCCCCTGATGCAGGAGATCATGGCCTGCACCACCTCGCCGAAGTTATGGGGGAGGATCCTGGTGGACATCCCGACTGCGATTCCCTCGGCACCCAGAAGCAGGGCGACGGGAAGCCTGGCCGGGAGGCTCACCGGCTCCCGGTTGCGGCCGTCGTAGCTCTCGATGAACTCCGTGAGCCTGTCGTCCAGCAGCACCTCGCGCGCGAGCTCCGTGAGCCTGCACTCGATGTAGCGCGGCGCCGAGGCCTCGTCGCCGGTGAGCTGGTTGCCGAAGTTGCCCTGGGTCTCGATGAAGTAGCCCCTGTTGGCCAGCGAGACGAGCGCGTCGCCGATGGACTGGTCTCCGTGCGGATGGTAGCGCATGCAGTGGCCTATCACGTTGGCCACCTTGTTGAAACGGCCGTCGTCCATCTCCCGCAGGCTCCAGAGGATTCTGCGCTGCACCGGTTTCAGCCCATCCGCCTCGTCAGGGATGGCCCTGTCCTTGATGACGTATGAGGCATACTCCAGGAAGTTGTCCTGGAACAGGTTCTTCAGCGCGGCATCGGTCATCTCAGGTTGTCCATGATGAACTCGCGCCTCTCGGGCGTGTTCCTGCCCATGAAGAACTCGAGCATGTCCGGGACTTCCTTCATCCTGCCGATGGAGACCGGGAGGAGCCTCATCTCTCCCTTGATGAAGCGGCCGAACTCGTCGGGGGAGATCTCACCCAGACCCTTGAACCTGGTTATCTCCGCGCCGCGCCCGAGGCGGGTCAGGGCCTGCTCGCGCTCGCGAGGGCTGTAGCAGTAGACCGTCTCCTTCCTGTTCCTTACGCGGAAGAGCGGCGTCTCGAGTATGAAGAGATGGTTGTCGAGGACGAGCCCCTCGAAGAAGTGCAGGAAGAAGGTCAGCAGCAGGTTCCTGATGTGCATCCCGTCGACGTCGGCATCGGTGGCCAGCACTATCCTGTTGTATCTCAGACCTTCGACACCAGCTTCTATGTTGAGGGCCTGCATTATGTTATAGAATTCCTCGTTGTTGTAGAGGGTTTCCCTCCTCAGGCCGTGGCAGTTCAACGGCTTGCCCCTCAGCGAGAAGACGGCCTGAGTGGAGACGTCGCGGCTCGCGACGATGCTCCCTGACGCGCTCTGACCCTCGGTGAGGAAGATCGTGCTCTCCTCGGCGAGGGGATCGGCGTCGCCCAGGTGGACCCTGCAGTCCCTCAGGCTCGGTATCCTGATGGCGATCTTCCTGGCGCGCTCGCGGGCCTTCTTGCGGACGCTCTGGAGCTCGGTGCGGATGCTGAGGTTCACCTGGATCTTGGCCAGGAGAGCCTCGGCGATCTGGGGGTTCCTGTGCAGGATCTGCTCGACCTCCTGCCTTATGGTGTTGACCAGGGGACCCCTTATCTCCGTGTTCCCGAGCCTCGTCTTGGTCTGGCTCTCGAAGACCGGCTCCTTCAGCCTTATCGCGACGATGCCCGCGATGCCCTCCCGGATGTCCTCCGGGGCGAAGTTCTTTCCGGCATAAGAGTTGATGCCTTTGAGCACGCCCTCCTTGAAGGCCGAGAGGTGTGTGCCGCCCGCACTCGTGTACTGCCCGTTGGCGAAGGACATGTACTTCTCCCCGAAGTCCTGCGTGTGGGAGAAGGCGAACTCCAGCGTGTCGCTCCTGTGGTAGACAGGAGGATAGATGATGGACTCGCCGGCCTCGTCGTTGAGGAGGTCGCGAAGCCCCTCCTGCGAGATGAAGCTCTCGCCGTTGAGGACCATCCTGAGCCCGGTGTTGAGGTAGGCGTAATGCCTCGCCCGGTGGACCAGGAACTCGGTCCTGAAGGAGTAGCCGGGGAAGATCTCCGAGTCGGGGGTGAACTCGACCCGGGTGCCGTTGCTGTCGCTGGTCACGCCGGAGTCCTCCGAGACCTTCACGCCCCTGCAGAAGCAGATCTCGGCGAAGCGCCCGTCACGGCATGTGACGACGCGGAACCTCTCCGAGAGGGCGTTCACCGCCTTGGCGCCCACTCCGTTGAGCCCGACGCTGAACTGGAAGGCGTCGGTGTTGTACTTCGCACCCGTGTTGATCACGGAGACGCACTCCTCGAGCCTGCCCAGGGGGATGCCCCGGCCCCAGTCCCTCACCTTGCAGGAGGCGCCGTCGCACTCTATCGCGATGCGGCGCCCGCACCCCATGATGAACTCGTCCACCGCATTGTCCACGACCTCCTTGAAGAGGACGTAGATGCCGTCGTCGGGATGCGAGCCATCGCCGAGGCGGCCGATGTACATGCCTGTGCGGAGGCGGATGTGCTCGACGGAGCTCAGGGTCCTCACCCTGGACTCGTCGTAGGTCCCAGCCGCGCTGCCTGTCTCGGGAAACCCTTCAGCCACCATATCTGAACTCCGGGATATCGACGTGTACGACATGTAGTATACGAATGCAGCGGCACTCGCGCATTCCCCGCCCTATTGTGGTTCGGAGGGACCCGGGTACTACCCGTTGGTCCGTCGTCGGCGGAACCTCGCAGGCAGCAGCATGTCGGCGCCGCCCGAATGAATCCAGGGGATGGCGAAGACCGCCGCAGGCACCGCTGACCTCAGGAGGAGCGGCGCCCGGCCGAGGAGGAGGGCGGCGGCCACGGCGGGCAGCGCGCAGAGGGAGGGCTTCACGAGGGCCGAGAAGATCCCTGCGCCGGTCCACCTTCTTAGAGCCGCGAGAAGGACCGCCGACATGAAGAGGTTGGTCGCGAGGTAGGTCGTCGCGGTGCCTTCGATCCCCAGGAGAGGAACCAGAGCCAGGTTACCGGCGGTCGCCACGACCAGTCCGGCGGCTGCGGCTCCCATGGCGCTCTTCCTCCTGCCCGCGGCCATGGCCCCCGCCAGGAGGAAGTTCATCCAGAAGGCGGGCACGATGGCGGCCAGGGAGAGCGCATAGGCGGTTCCCAGGGTTCCCTGGTCCAGACCCCTGAGATAGCCTCCTCCCCAGACCAGCTCGAGGACCGGGAGGCCGCCCGAGGCGAAGACCAGGAGGCACATGACGGCAAGCCCCGTCACCAGCTGGGCAATCGAGCGCATGGCGGCCCTCGCCTCCGCCTGCCCCTCCTCCATGGCCCTGCAGAGGGCCGGGAACAGAGCTCCGGGCAGCAGCGCAGGAGTTATCAGCAGGGTCAGGGAGTCCACTATCCTGTAGCATTCCTGCCACGCCCCCACGACCCTCTCGCCCGCGGCTCCCGCGAGCACCAGGTTGTCGACGCGCTGGAGCACGATCATCAGGAGCCCCATCACCCCCAGGGACCAGCTCTCGCGCAGCAGATCCGCCGAGGCTTTGCGCGAGAAGGACGGGATGAGCGAGAATCCGAAGCCGCCCAGGAAGATCGCCACCGAGAACAGCATCAGCATGGACCTCAGCGCGTAGGTGGCCGCTGCCGCATGGATGCCCAGGTCGAGCTGTGTCACGGCGACGAGCAGCAGGATGGATGTGACTCCGGACACGGCCCGTGAGACTCCCTCGCCCGCCGTGCGCTCGGCACCCCTGAAGACCGCGAAGCCTATCTCGGAGAATGCGTCGAAGGCGAAGGACGCCAGGATGAAGACCGCGGGCAGGAAGAACGAGGAGCCGAGGCAGAGCCGGCAGAACACGATCGCTGCCGCACCGGGCAGACAGACGGCGGCCAGCCTGAGACCCGAGGCCTGCCTCACGAGCCGGCCCATCCCGGGCCTGGAGGTGCTCATCCTCCTGTTCAGGGTCATCGAGACGCCCATGTCGGCCGCGAAGAAGAAGATCTGCCCGATGGCGACCGTGAGGGTCAGGAGGCCGAACTCGCCGTCGTCCAGATACCGTGAGAGCAGCATCATCCCCGCGATGAAGCAGCCCTTCGTCATCACCTGTCCGACGAGGAGCGTTGCGCTGTTCCTGGCCGGTGAGGAGCGCGCCCTGCCCATCATCACTTCCGCCGAACCACGAAGATCGAGAAGGGGCCCCCGCTGTTCTCCAGCGGGATCTCCCTGAGCAGGGAGCGGACCTCGAGGGAGGTTATCAGATTCCTGTCCGCCATCACGTCGCTTCCGGAGCCGATGACGCTGTCGGCGCCCGTGAGGACCGGTCCCCTGGTATCCCGGGGATCGTTCGCCAGGAGCAGATAGGGGCCGCCGGCGGCGGAGTCCCACACCGCGACGAGGGAGTCGGTGTCGTGCATCATGTACCCGATCGCGGCGACGGGGCTGTCGAAGATGAAGCGCCTGGCTGCAAAGGCTTCCCGGTAAGGATGCCAGACGATCGCGGACGGGTCGGTGCCGGTCTGGTCGAAGTGATAGAGGAACGCCAGGGTCGTGTAGGAATCGAGGTAGCAGACGATCGGCAGGTCCTCCCCCCCGTTCTCGGCAGCCGCGACCGAAGCGGCCTCCTGAAGATCCCTGTCGAAGGTGCATCTCTGCGGGAGCGTGTGCCGGGTGGCGAAGGGCACGCAGAGAGCCAAGGACATGCCCACCGCGAGGGCGGTGGCGGGCTTCCTCAGCCTTCCGGCGCTTTCGAGCCCTGCCGCGGCGATGGACATGAATGCCGGCAGGGCCATGGCGAAGTGCCTTGCGGACGGCCTGATGAAGCTCAGCGGAACGAGGGTCCAGAGGAGGATGAACAGGGCTGCGGGACCCGCTCTGCGGGCTCCCCTGACCGCCGCTGCACCGAGCAGCGCCAGCTGGGCGAAGCCCAGGACAGGCCAGACGCCCATAGAAGCCGGTGAGAACCGGTCGAAGTCCGCCGAGGCGGTTCCGGAGGCGAACCTGAACAGCGTGCCCGCAATCGAAAGAGGAGCTTCCACGAGGGCCATGATGGGCGCCCTCTGGGAGATCAGCATGCTCGTGACTTCATCCTTCGCGCCCGCCAGCCTTTCCGCCTGCCCGCCGACTTCCGGGAGCCAGGGCAGGAACANGAGAAGCGGGATCGCCACCGCGAGGGCCGCCAGGCCCGGTCTCCTGCGGAGGAAGAGCAGGGATGCCGCGGCCNCCACTCCGAGCCAGGCGAAGTAATGCACCCAGACGGCGACGCACAGACATGCGACGAGCAGGATCGCATCACGAGGGCTCCGCCTCTCGAGCACCCGCTCCAGGAGGACCAGCTCCACCCCTCCGAGGAGCGCCATCAGGCCGTACATCCTCAGCTCGACTCCCAGGTGGAGGAGGAACGGGCTCACGCAGAGCAGGAGTGCCGCGGACCGGCGCATCGTGAGGGCCGCCATCGCGCACAGGACGAGCGCTGGAAGGAGGGATGAAGTGCGCAGGGTGAGGAGCCCCGTGCCGAGAAGCCGGCCCCATGCTCCGAGGTACAGGAAGTGGGCGGGAAGGTGCACATCGACAGCCGCATTGGAGTAGACGGCGGCGGGGGGCGACATCGAGACCGCGATGCTGTAGGCCTCGTCCCCCGTCAGGCTGCGGTTCCAGGAGAGCGCCCAGAGGCCCGCGAACGCCAGAGGCAGGAGCAGCAGGACTGCAGGCCCCGGCCGGTCCCGGATCATACGCCGAACACGGCTCCCTGCTCCAGGCCAGCCTCTTTCAGGACCTCGCGCCTGCGAATCTTGCGGGTGGTGGTCTTCGGCAGCTCGTCTTCGCGGATCATGAAGCTGGATATCCTCTTGTAAGTCGGCTGGGAAGCGTTGAAATGCCGTATCTCGCGGGAGACCACCTCGACGGCGAACCCGGTGGAAAGGCTTCCGCCCTTCTCCTCGGCCCGGGCGATCAGCTTCTCCATGTCGGGGACCACGATGGCCCAGATCTCCTCGCCCTTGAGCTTCGATTCGTGTCCGAAGACCATCGACTCGAGGATGAAGTCCGACTTCGTGAGCTTGGTCTCGATCTCCTCGGGATAGACGTTCTTCCCGTTCTTGGCCACTATTACGTTCTTCTTGCGCCCCGTGACGTAGAGGAAGCCCTCCCTGTCGACGAATCCGAAGTCGCCGGTCTTCAGCCACCCCTCCGGGGAGAGGACCCTGGCGGTTTCCTCCGGGTCGTTGTGNTAGCCCAGCATGACGTTGGGNCCTCTGACCACGATCTCTCCCACACCCTCCTCGTCGGGCTCGTCGATCCTGACCTCGACCTCGGCCAGGGGAGGGCCGACGGAGGAGGGCTTGTTCGCNTTTTCGCGGTTGGCGGAGAGAAGAGGNGCGGCTTCGGTGAGCCCGTAGCCCTGCAGCATGACGAAACCCAGGCTGGTGAAGCCGCGCACGACGTCGGGATCGATTCCGGCGCCCCCCGATATGAGGAGCCTTATCTTCCCGCCCAGCTTAGCGTGGACAGGGGAGAAGACCTTCCTGCGTATCGAGCTCCCCATGACGAGCGACGCGACATCCGCCACGACCATCCCGACCCTGAAGCGGAGCCTGCCCGCTGGCTGGGTCCTGATGCCCCCGAGAATCTTCCGGTACATGGACTCCCACATGAGCGGAACGGTGAGGATTACGGTCGCTCCGGAGAGCAGGATGTCCTCCGCCACGTACCTCAGGCCCCTGCAGATGTAGTACGTGGACCCTGCCGAGAGCGGCGCGAGGAATCCGCAGCTGCATTCGTAGGTGTGGTGCAGCGGCAGCACCGAGAGGAAGATGTCGTTGGGGAGGATGCGCACGAACTGCTGCTCCATCCTGACCACGGACAGGAGGTTGGACTGGGACAGGACCACCCCCTTGGCCGATCCCATCGTGCCCGAGGTGTAGTAGATCGCAGCCGGGGCATGCCTGTCGAACGACGAGGGCAGGAGCTTCTCAGANCTCCTGCCGGACGCGAGGAAGTCGGGGAACTCGATGCAGTCGGCATCGCCGGGCCCGTTCATGACGATCATGGATAGCGGCCTGCCGTGCACGGCCGCCCTGAAGTCCTGGAGATAGCTGCTGTCGAACAGGACGATGTTCGCGCCGGAGTAGTGAAGGATCGTCCGCATCTCCTGCACGGGCAGCTCGCGGTCGATGGGCACGGCCACGCCCCCGCAGCGCATCACGGCCAGATACGCCGAAGCCCAGCTGATGCTGTTCCTTCCGACGATCCCCACGACGGGGGACTCGCACTCCGAGAGCATCGCCCTGGCAAGGCTGTCCACGTCCGACCTCAGGTCGCGGTAGGTGATGCTCTTGACTGTGCCATCGTTGTGGGGCTCCACGATGGCGATCGAGTCGGGATGCCTCCCGGCGGCTTCTGCGAACATCGAGGAGATGCTCTCGAAGTCCGGCACATCGTTGAGAGGGCCGCCGGGGATCTGGCGATTCACTTCAGGCCACCTCCGTGTCCGGCGTTGACGGAAATCAGTGGGGACCATAGCAGGAAGGCCGCCGGGGAGGAAACCGCCGCCGGGTCGTCCCGCACCTCAGCGGCTCGCCGCGATCCGGAACCCGGCGAAGGGATACCCAAGCCCGGAGTCGAGACCCAGCCTCGCCTCACACCTGCAGTCATCCGCCGAGGAGAGCCAGCTCCCGCCTCTCAGGCATCGTATGGGGCCCCCGCCCTCGAAGGTCGCTGCGCCGGGCCCTCCGGCCCAGTCCGAGCACCACTCCCAGACGTTGCCGGCCATGTCGCTCAGGCCCCACGGGTTCGGCTGGAAACTACCCACGGGGGCCGTCTCCGCGTATCCGTCCCGGATCTCCGGGTTCCTCGTGGCGATGGGCTCGTCGGCATCCGAGCAGTTCAGGAGCAGGCCGCCGGGCTCGTCATCCCCCCACGGCCAGGGGCCGCCGCCTCCTGCGAGCGCTGCGTACTGCCACTCGGCTTCGCTGGGCAGTCTGTAGACGAGGCTGTCCCCGGAGGCTCCCGTCAGCCATTCGCAGTATTCGCATGCCGCGCTCCAGCTCACGCCGCGAACGGGATGCAGCCCCATACCCCTCCTCGGGGCGTAGCCCTCCGGTGTCGACAGGATCTCCATCGGGTAGTTGCCGGGGAACATCNTGGAGAGCGCGGCGCTCATCCCCTCCCTCCTCATCGTGTCGGGCTGCGGGAAGGGATCGGCGGCGGCGAGGAAGGTGCAGAACTCGTCGTTGGTCACCTCCATGGCGCCGATGTAATAGGGCTCCAGGTCGATTCGACTCCGGACCGGCGGCCCGTCGGGGCCGCCCAGGACGATGGAGCCGCCAGGGATCGACACCAGGCCAGACCTCACGAGTTCCGGGAAGCCGAAGGACACCGAGGTGGCCTTGTTCCCGGCGAGCATCAGCGTGTCGGAGATGGAGATCGATTCGCCGGACTCGGCCGTCACGACGTGCATGCCGGCGCCCCGGACCAGGGTCCGGACCGGGGAGTATCCGGCAGGATCCCCGTCTATCGAGATACTCGCGCCCGATGGGACGGTCGAGACCGTCACAGGGAAGAGGTACTCCAGGTAGACCACCAGGCTGTCCCCCGGACAGGCGAGGGTGGAGGAGGGGGCGTAGCCTTCCATCTCCAGGCGCAGCTCGATCCCTTCCTCAGGGACGGGGATGGTCACGGGCGCTGCAAGGGTGACACNCTCGGGGGTGCTCACCTGCGCCCCTGCCGGCACCGAGTAGACGCTCGCCCAGCCCACCGGCCACCTGGGGACGAAGAGGAGGGCGAGGCCCAGCATGCCGAGGGCGATCTCCGGGACGAGTGCGGGGCTCAGGCCGGGATGGAGGCCCCCGCTCCTGCCCCTGCCCTCTACCACTTGTTCCGGAGGGCGGCCCTGGCGTCGACCACGAGCTGGCCCATCCTCACATCCCGCAGGAACCGCTTCCACATGTAGGACGGCCTGAAGTAGAACTTCCTGTGGAAGGAGTTGTAGTATCTGTGGATGGTGTCCCAGTCGAGGTTGTCGTGCTTCCAGACCTCGCTCGTACAATGGAAGTTGTACCTGTCCCAGTCCTCGGAGAGGAGGCGCCCGTCCTCCTTGATGATCCTGTACAGGGGAGACGAGGGGAAGGGCAGGGTCATCGAGGCCTTCGCATAGGTCAGGGGCAGGCTCAGCGCGAACGAGGTGGTCTTCTTCATCGTCTCCTCGGTCTCCCCGGGGAGGCCGAGCATGAAGTTGCCGAGGGTCTCGAGTCCGGCTCTGTCGGCCATCACGACCGCCTTCCTCATCTTCTCGAGGCTCTGCGGCTTGTTGACACCCTTCAGGATATCCTCGTCGCCACTCTCGATCCCGAACGCCACCTGGTAGCAGCCGGCCTTCCTGGCGAGGGTGAAGAACTCCTCGTCGACATCGTGCACGTTGACCCCGGTCGGAAGCGCCCAGGGGGCGTCGAAGCCCTCCTCCACCAGCATCCTGCAGATGGTCTTCGCGCGGCCGATGTCAGCGGTGAAGTTGTTGTCCTTTATGTGGATGTCCCTGAAGCCGAAGTCGAGCATGCGGAACATCTCGTCGACCACCCTGCGGGGCGACTTCGCCCGTATCTTGTGCCAGAAGATGTTCTGACTGCAGTAGAAGCAGTTGTGGTTGCAGCCCCTGTTCGTCTCCATGTAGCCNACCGGGTTCCGCCGGGAGGCGATATGCGGCGCCCTGTAGCGGCTGAGGTCGAAGAGCTGCCAGGCCGGCAGCGGCAGGTCGTCGAGATTCTCGATCATCGGGCGGGCCTGGGTGGCCGTGAAGGTCCCGTCCTCCAGGAAGGCCACCCCCGGGATGTCCCGCGGCGGGATCCTGCTGCAGACATCCACTACGGTCCTCTCACCCTCGCCGACCACCACGAGGTCGAAGGCGCCGCTCCTGAGAACCTCCTCCGGGAGGGTCGTGGCATGCACGCCCCCGGCCACCAGGACTGCGGTGGGCAGCTCGATGCGGGCTATCTCGGCAAGGCTCCTGGCATCCCCCCACAGGGGGGTGGTGAATGTGATCCCGACGAAGTCGGGCCTCCATTCACGCAGCCTCGACCGGTACACTCCGAGGGGGTCCTCCTCGATCATCAGATCGGCCACCGAGGCCTCGTGACCAGCGTCCAGGAGGGCGGCCGCAAGGCTGGCGAGAGTTATGAACGGAGCGGTGGTCATCCCCACCTTCACATGGCTCTTCTCGTAGATGCCCAGGGCGGAAGGCGGGTTCACTAGCAGCATTCGACTCAACGGCGTGCCCCCTGTATCTGTGCGGAGTCCGGCATACATGGCGAAAGGGCGAATTTACTCCAGGANCGTCCCTTCCACCAGTGCCGGACCCGGCCNGCAGACTTGACGCGGCTGCTTCCGCGCGAACAGGAATGGCCCATGCATGAGAACCCGCCGTCGAAAAGGGACCCGACGGGAGCGGTGCTGGCAGTCCTGTT
>JGI20214J51088_10000127_pt1 | contig 53190 bp, 49 predicted proteins | sample WetSurMetagenome_FD_51088 | JGI IMG/M metagenome (IMG submission 51088) | reverse complement strand
GTGCGCCGCAACTGGGATGAAAACTTCCGGCAGACCGAAGCGTTTATCGGATCATCCATAAGCCCCGAATGCTTTGAGGCGCTCAAGAGGTATGTGGCGGATTTTCTGGAAAACCACGAAGGACTTATTGACCAGCGGGAACGGGACGGATGGGTGCGCGAATGTCACGGCGATCTGCATGCCGAACATATCTGCCTTACCGAGCCCGTCCGTATCTACGATTGCATAGAGTTCAACCGCCGCTTCAGGACCAGCGACATACTTGCAGACATGGCGTTTCTTCTCATGGACCTTGACCGCAATGGTCGTCCCGACCTGTCTGCTGCGCTTTGGCAGGCCTACTGCGAGCGTCTGGATTCACCCGTTTCCGAAAAGCTGGTTGTTTTCTATAAAGTCTATCGAGCCTTTGTGCGCGCAAAAGTTGCAGCAATAGCCTCTTCTCAGCAGGAGACTCCTGAGGACATGCGGGAGGCCGCACGTAACAGGGCGCTCGGGTATTTCAATCTTGCCATGGGCTATCCGGCGCCTCCTTCTCTGCTTATAACCTGCGGACTTATGGGAACAGGCAAGTCTCGCGTGGCTTCAGCTCTTGCCTCTGCGCTGCGCGCCGCATTGATAAGGTCTGATGTCATCCGCACCGGCTTTAAGAAGACGGTCGATGAAGGGAAGCAGGCCGCTTTTCTGGGCGGCCCGTACCGGGAAGAAACGACCGAAGAGGTTTATGGGATCATGGCTGCCCGGGCGCGCTCTCTGCTGATGGAAGGTCGGAGCGTCATCCTCGATGCGGCATTCGGAGATGAGGCTCGGCGACGCAAAATGCAGCTCCTTGCGTCCGAACTCAATATTCCCTTTACTGTGCTCCATTGCGCCTGTTCGCGAGATATCGCGCTTGAACGCCTTCTCGCACGCCGTCAGGAAGGCAGGGACGCGTCGGATGGCCGGGTTGAGCTTTATGATATCCAGAAAGGGCATTTTCAGCTGCCTGCGCAGAGTGAGCCTGTTATTGAGGTCGACACATCCGGCCTTGTCGGGTATATAGCCAATGTTGCGCTCGGGAAAATTATGGCCGGTTCCGGCATAACCCCATGAAGTATTCAGTGCGGCGAAAAGCCCTGGACAAAGCGGACAAGGGCCGCCCTCTTTGCAGCCGCGATATGTCTTGATTAATTGGCGCTAAATCAGCGATTATATAAAGCATCAAATTTGCTTGCTTGGTATAAGCGGCCAATGCTGACTGCGTGACAGCGAACTATATTTTAATCAGGGGTTATCTTGTTAAATAAGGCATCACGATTGCCGGGACTTGTTATAAAAGGCAAGACTCTTCCATTCCCGATCATTCAGGGCGGGATGGGCGTAGGCATATCACTTCATCCGCTTGCTTCAGCCGTCGCGCAGGAAGGCGGGCTCGGTATTGTGTCCAGCGCCTGTCTCGACAGATTGGTATCGAAAAGGCGTGGAAAGGCTGTAGATACTTATAACGGCGCATACGAAGAGATATCCCTCTCAAAGGCCAACGGCGGATTTGCAGGCATGAATATTATGGTCGCGCTCGGCAGGGATTACGCCGCTACGGTGCAGGGGTCCATTGACGCAGGCGCCGACGCGATCATCTCGGGAGCCGGCCTGCCGCTTGCGCTGCCTTCCATCTATCCATCAAAAGATACGGCGCTTATCCCCATTGTGTCTTCAGCGAGGGCGCTTGATATCATCCTTAAAAGGTGGGGCAGGCAAGGATGCCGGCCCGACGCCGTTGTGCTGGAAGGGCCCCTTGCAGGCGGTCATCTCGGATTTCATTTCAATGAAATTGAGCTTGAAGCGAATAAACTCGAAAATCTCCTGCCGCCGGTCAAGGATATGGCCCGGAAAAACGGAGATTTCCCGGTTATAGTCGCAGGTGGAATCTATACTCATGAAGATATCGTAAGATTCATTGCGCTCGGAGCGGACGGTGTGCAGATGGGCACCAGATTTCTGGCAACCAACGAATGCAGCGCAACCGAGGCTTACAAACAGGCAGTTGTGCAGGCGGGAGAGGATGACATAATGGTGGCTTACCATCCCGGCACCCCGGCTTCTCCCTGCGGGCTGCCTTTCAGGATCATAAAACATTCTCCCATGTATCAGTCGTGCCTCAAGGGGACCAGGATTATAAAATGCGACAAGGGGTATGTGCTTTTCAAGGACGCCGACGGCAATTATTCCGTCTGCGCCGCCAAGAACAGCAGCCGTGACTATTTCTGCATCTGCAACGGGCTGTTGAGTTCAGCCGGATATAACAGTGATGTCGCAGAACCGCTTTATACCGTCGGGACCAACGCCGCGAGGGTGGACCGTATTGTCTCGGTCAAAGAGCTGATGGATGAACTGAAGGGCAATACCGCATCATAAGAACAGCTTCGGCGACATCATGATCTTGCGCGTTTTCAAATGATGAATCCCGCGTTATTTTTTCCCGGCTTTGTCTTTTGATATCCTGTCGAGTATACCGTTGATAAAGGCCGCCGATTCCGCCGTCGAAAATTTCTTTGCTATTTCCAGGGCTTCATTGATGCTGACTGCGTCGGGGATATCATCCATATATAACAGCTCACAGACGGCTATCCTCATTATATTTCTGTCGATTGCCGCAATCCTGACAAGTTTCCATTTTTGAGCAGCATTCTGGATTATCCGGTCGATCTCTTCCAGATTAATCAGCGTTGTTCCCGCGAGTTTTCCGGCAAAGGTCTTTATCCCTGCGTCCTGCTCCTGCGCGCCTTTCCAGAACTCGTCAAGCTCGCCGGAAAAATCCTGCCGCACACCGCCTGTTTTTCCCGCAGCGACCATGTCGATTCCATAAATAAACTGGAGCGCATATTCCCGCGCATCTCTCCGCTTCATATCTCCATTATATCTGCCTGATGACCTGGGCCATTTCAATGGCCGTAACAGCAGCGTCCCATCCTTTATTGCCGGATTTTGAGCCTGCCCTTTCCACTGCCTGCTCAATCGTGTCTGCGGTTATGATCCCAAACGCTATCGGCACTCCTGTGTCGAGGGACGCAGCAGCGATCCCCTTGGACACTTCCGCAGCCACATAATCGAAATGGGGTGTTGCTCCGCGTATGACCGCGCCGAGGCAGATGACGGCGTCGAATTTCCCGGCTGCAGCCATCTTTTTTGCGACAAGCGGGATTTCGAATGAGCCCGGCACCTTCACGACCTCGATACCCTGTTCATTCGCGCCATGCCTGAGCAGCGCATCTACGGCCCCGTCAAGCAGTTTTGAGGTTATAAAATCATTAAACCTGCCGACAACAATCCCGAACCTCAGATCTCCGGCCTGCAGTTTCCCTTCTATTATCTTCATATCTCAGCCTCCGTGAGGATTTTCTATATTGTATCATAACACTGATTGCCGCGATTTAATCATGATATCTGGTTACAGTGCATTATCCGGTTTGCAGGTATTCAGTAGAACAGCTCGAACCTTCTCGTCCTTATATTTATGAGTATGCCCGCTGCTATGAAATTGCTCAGCAGGGATGTGCCTCCGTAACTGAAAAAAGGCAATGGTATGCCGACGACGGGCATCATTCCGAGGGTCATGCCTATGTTGACGACAAAATAGACGAAGAACATTCCGGTTATGCCGATGGCCATCAGCTTCCCGATTTCGTCTTTTGCTTTTGTCGCCGTGTCTATCCCCCGCAAAAAGAGAGCAAAATATATGCCGAACAGTGTGATGCATCCCGCAAAGCCCCATTCTTCCGCGAATACCGCAAAAATGAAATCCGTATGTTTTTCCGGCAGGAATCTGAGAGGACCCTGTGTTCCATTCAGATAGCCCTTGCCCGTGAATTCCCCCGAACCGATCGCTATTTTCGACTGATTGATGTGATACCCTATTCCGGAAGGATCGACTTCCGGGTCCATGAATGCAACCAACCGGTTTTTCTGGTAATCCTTGAGGCCCTCCCAGAATATATGTCCGACGAACGGCAAAGCCAAAAGACCTATCAGAACTATGACCGCAATGATCTTTTTGTTTATGCCTTTTGCTATGGCAAGCGTTACAAAAAGGGACATCAGCAGTATGGCAGTGCCGAGATCGGGCTGTTTGACCAGCAGCGCGAGGGGAATGATGCCGAAGATGATAAGCCCTTTCACCGGGATATGGCCTTCCTGCTCCCTGGAAAGAGCGGCAAGATAGGTGGAGAAGGCCAAAATGAACATTATCCTGAAGAATTCCGACGGCTGGAACGAAAAGAAACCGAGGTTGAGCCATCTCTGGGCTCCCATGCTTGTCTTGCCGAGGACCAGAACCAATAAAAGAAGCGCCAGCCCCACCCCGTAAATCAGATAAGAAAACCTGCTGAGCCAGAAGTAGTCGAAAGAGGTGATTATAAAAAGGGCGATTATGCTCATAAGCAGCCATACGAGCTGCTTCACGTAGAAATCCGCATGTACGGCAGTTCCGGCCATGGGCCTTGTTGCGCTGTAGATAGTCAAAATGCCTATCAGGGTCAATGCAACTATAATAAGCAGCGTTACCCAGTCGAAGTTTTTTATCAGTCTCCTGTCAACGCTGATCATTATCTTCCCCATTGTCCGGCTTGCCTTCAGTCCGCGAATTCTTCTGGGTCGCGGACTCAACCCCCTGGGCCTGCTCAGCCTTTTTCTTGTTCAGGAAATAGGCCTCTATGGCCTTTTTTGCGATAGGCCCGGCCGCCGAGCCGCCATGTCCGCCATGCTCGACAAAAGACGCAACAGCAACCTCCGGTTTGTCGGCAGGGGCTACGGCAAGGAACCATGCGTGGTCCATAAAACGTTCTCCAGCAGCGGCCTTGAGTTTGCTCACGACCTGCGCAGTGCCTGTTTTCCCGCCTATCTTTACAATTGAGGACGCGGCTATTCTTGCCGTGCCGCCATCCTCATTTACAACTGCCGAAAGCCCTTTCAGAATCAGGCGCACGGTTTCGGGATCAAGATCTATTTTCGACCGCACATGTACCTCTTTCGGGTCCTTTATCAGGGTGGTCTGCATTACACTGCCTCCATTAGACACTGTTGCAGTCATAAGGGCAAGTTGTATCGGTGTGACGGCAACATATCCCTGGCCGATGGAGGCATTGAAGGTTTCGCCGAGATACCATTCAGCTCCGCCCCGCCTGGCACGCTTCCACTCCGTATTCGGGATAAGCCCCTGCCTCTCTTTTTGCAGGCCGAGGCCCGTATCGCTGCCCAGCCCAAGCGCAGTCGCATATTTATGTATCCTGTTGATCCCGAGTCTTTTGCCCAATTCGTAGAAATATACGTCGCATGACTCCTTTATCGCCCTGTGGAGGTTCACAGAGCCGTGCCCTCCCTTTCGCCAGCAGCCGAAGGTCCATTTGCCGTAAGTTATCCCGCCCGAACAGTTGAAGGTCGTGTCCGGGGTGATCACTCCTGTTTCAAGGCCTGCGACCGCCATTGCGACCTTGAAGGTCGATCCCGGCGGATACTGGCTCTGCAAGGCCCTGTTCATCATAGGTTTGCGCTTGTCGGACATAAGGGCCTTCCAGTCTTCGGCCTTGATCCCGTGTGTAAACTTGTTCGGATCGAAAGACGGAAGGCTTTCGAGAGCCAACACCTCTCCTGTATCCACCTTCAGCGCAACAAGGGCCCCCGCCTTTTCTCCAAACGCGTCTTCGATGGCCTTCTGCATTGCAATATCTATACTCAGTATTACATCTTTGCCGCGTATTGCCGGCTTGTCCTGTATAAAGCGTTGTTCCCTGCCGAGCGCATCGACCTCGATTATCTTGCCGCCTGCGACACCCCGCAAGTGGCTGTCATAGAGAGATTCAATCCCCCACTGGCCGATCAGGGTTTCGGGAGGCAGGTTGCTGAATTCGGGCAGGCCTGCCTGTGCCTGGGACAGCTTTCCCAGATAGCCTATGATATGGGCTCCGACCTTGCCAAAGGGATACTCCCTGCCCACATCGGTCTGTATAAATAGTTCGGGGAAATCGGATCTGCAGGCCTCTATGCGTGCCACTTCCTGGAAACTGAGTCCCTGCCTGAGCTTTACCGGCACAAAGGGGCTGAGGTCCCTTTTATGAAGTCTCGCCCTTATCTCCTCACTGTCTGTTCCGACAATCGCCGCAATCGCCGCAATATCCGGCTCTTTTGCCGGATCGTACATCATATAGACACTATACAGCGGGATATTTTTTACAAGGGGGATCCCGTTTCTGTCGTAGATTATACCCCTTGGGGCCGGGGCGCTGAGTATCTTCAGCCGGTTGGTCTCCGACAACTTGCGAAACTTGTCGCCTTCGAAAAACTGTAACTGAACCAGCCGCAGACATATAACTGCAAATACGGCGGCGATCAAAAGATATCCGAGTTGTATTTTGTCCTTTGATATCATAAACTGTTCAGTTCGGCCGTATTCCGTCCCGATTTCAGCAGGCAGCCTAAAGGCAGATTGATGACTGCCTGCGCGAAGACTATCTGTATCGCCGCAAACTCGCTGATATCAATGTTCATGACCAGCTGGCTTACAACAACAACTATGACTCCGTCAATAAGGGTCAACACAAAAATGGCTATGCCCCCTATCAGAGGGGTCCACTGTGAGATGATATCCCTGAAGATAACGACGCTGAGAAAACCGGTCAGCCCTTTGCTCAGAAGATTGATGCCGGGCAGCAAACCGCTCATCAGATCTTCCAGCAGTCCGACGACGGACCCAAAGGCGGACCCCCGTATCTCAGCAGACACATCGGTAAAGCTTTTCCCGTCGGATTTCAGGGGAGGGGTAATGACCGCAAATGCGTAAACAAGCACAAGGGTCAAATTCAGCGGGAAATCGAAGACAGTGATCTTCGGCTGGAGCAGAAAGGCGAACAGGGCTGCCGACACCCATGCGGCCATTACCCACGCTTTTTTCATTTATCCCCGGGCGCCTCCGGAGTTGGGGTCTCGTGGCCTGAGTCGGCTGCCCGCATGTCCTTAAATACCGCGGAGTGGTGCACCACCAGGGCCTCCTCTATCTTTGAAGGGTTCTGGAACGGAGTAACCTCTATATATTGAAAAAACTCGACTCCCTCCGTCTGGACTTTGGTGACCGTGCCTACCGGAATCCCCGGCTGGAAGATGCCGTCCAATCCGGAGGTAATCACTATATCTCCATTTTTGACCGGTTCTTCTATGGGAACGTATTTAAGTATGCAGTGGCTGCGGCTGCTTCCGGAGAGTATTCCCTCGTGCCTGCTTTCCTTCAGCCTGACGGCAACTGAAAAGTTCAGATCATTGATCAGTATGATGTCGGCAAAGTTCTTTCTCACGTTCAGGACCTTGCCCGCAAGCCCATTTGCAGTTATGACCGGCATGTTTTTGGCTATTCCATGGTTCAGGCCCTTGTTTATTATCAGCGTATTGGCCAGCCTGTCGTAGCCGCGCCCCACAACACGCGCGGCGGTTCCTCCTGAATCGATCAGGGCCTTCAGGTGGAGCAGTTCGCGCAGCCTGCGGTTCTCAGCGACAATCTCGTTGTAGCTCTGGTTGTCCATGATTGCCGTCTGGAGATCATCCCTCAGTCTCTTGTTCTCTTCAGCAGCGTCCAGGACCTCGCGGGATTGCTCCATAATAGAGGTTATGGCGTTGCTCAGGGCATCATAAGGATACGAGAGATACCTCAGGTTTTCGGAGAGGTCCTGGTTTCTGCTGAAAAAAAACATCAAGGCCGCCGCCGCCATGAAGATGGCGGCGACAATTAGGACCCTCTTTTTTGTTCGCGACATTAATTTGTTGCCAGGGCTACTTTCCTGAGCATCTCGAGTTGATCAAGCATCATGCCGCAGCCCCTCACAACAGCGGTGAGCGGATTATCCGGCACTATCACCGGCACACCCGTATGTTCCCTGATAAGGATATCCAGCCCTCTCAGCAACGCCCCTCCGCCCGCAAGCACTATCCCGCGGTCAACGATGTCCGCCGCAAGCTCGGGAGGCGAATTCTCAAGCGTAACCTTTACTGTTTCGAGTATAATGGCGACGCTTTCATGCAGCGCCTCCCTGATCTCTTCCTCGCTGATCTTGATCCCTTTCGGAATCCCCGATATAAGGTCTCTGCCCTTTACCTCAATCGGCGGGATATTGTTCATGGGATATGCCGAGCCGCATGCTATCTTAATCTGCTCAGCGGTCCTCTCCCCGATCATCAGATTGTATTTCCGCTTGATAAAGGAAATAATACTGTCATCCATCTTGTCGCCGCCTACCCGGACAGCTTTGCTGAACACGATCCCGTCGAGCGAGATGATGGCGACATCGGTCGTGCCGCCGCCGATATCTACAATCATGTTACCTGTGGGTTCATCAACAGGAAGGCCGACCCCTATTGCCGCAGCCATAGGCTCTTCGATCAGATAGACCTCGCGCGCGCCTGATTTGTGCGCCGCATCCTTGACTGCGCGTTGTTCCACCTGGGTAATACCCGACGGCACACCTATGATTACCCGTGGGGAGATAAAGCTTGTCCTGTTATGGGCCTTTGCGATGAAATATTTGAGCATCTCTTCAGTCGCGTCGAAATCGGCAATAACGCCGTCCTTCATTGGCCTGATAGTCATGATGTTTGTAGGAGTTTTGCCGAGCATTCCCTTGGCCTCAATACCTACGGCTATGGTTTTTTTCGTATCCCTGCGCACAACCACCACCGAGGGTTCATCGCAGATGATGCCGCGTCCCTTTGCGTAAACCAATGTGTTTGCAGTGCCGAGATCTATTGCGAGGTCGTTGGAAAACATACCTGAAAATTTGTTAAATAACACCTGAAAATCCTCCTGTCAATAAACTGCGCGTTATGCAATATATTTTGTCTGATGACACTGCCGCGTTATCCTTCCACAACCTGAGTGCCGGCAAGATCGTCGCCTATCCTCATTCCTTCAAGGTTACCTATAATCAGCAGGAATTCAAAGATGATGAGCCCTGCTGAAAAAATCCAGCCGATAAACGGGATCAGATATAACAGCAATGCAGCGGCAAAAGGAGCATTGCGTATCATGGAATCCCTGAAACTTCCCGCGGCGCCTGTTGATGATGAAACCACCCGCAGCCCCATTATCTTTTTGCCTAAACTCCTTCCGTCGAAAAGTCCATCGCCTATAAGCATATAAACCACCCCGGCGAAGATCCCTGCTGTGGGAATTGCAGCGACCGCGGCTGCAACAGCAATAAGATCTATCGTTTTTGCCATTACTCTTAGCAATAAGGGCGCCTTTTGCAGGCCTTCGGACATCGTTAATATTAGCAGACATCCCGTATTTTTTCAAGGAAAACAGGCCTTAAAACCAATGATTTTATACTGAAACAGGGCAATCGGCCTTCCTTACAAAAATACATCCTGTTTATGCTATACTTTCTTCTGGCTGCGCGACCCCGTTTTATATGAGATGCGCCGCCCCCAAAATTTGTCCGCCATACTCTCCGGGAGACTGACATGGGCTTTTTTGACAAACTTAAATCAGGCCTGCTAAAGACAAAAAACAGCATTGTCGAGCGCGTACAGACAACTCTGCTCAACAGGAAGATCGATCAATCCGTTGTCGAAGAGATCGAAGAGATATTGATTGCCTCCGATGTCGGGGCCGTTGCCGCAGGGCAGATCATATCCGCGCTTTCAGAGAAAATCCGCACCGGTGAGATCGCCGATGTGGACAATGTAATGGCGGCTCTCAGGGAAGAGATGGCCTCCATGCTCGGCGATTTCAAGCCGATTGAGCTCACCGAAAAACCGTATGTGATACTCATGATCGGCGTCAACGGCGCCGGCAAGACGACCACTATCGGCAAACTCGCCGCGCGTTTCAGGGCTGAAGGAAAGAGTGTGCTTCTTGCTGCAGGCGACACATTCAGGGCCGCCGCAATAGAACAAATTGATTTATGGGCGCAACGGACGGGAGCCGATATTGTTAAACATCAGAACGGATCAGACCCTGCAGCCGTGGCCTTTGACGCGGTTGAAGCGGCAAAACACAGGGGCAGCGACGTGGTTATTATCGATACTGCCGGGAGACTGCACACCCAAAGCCCCCTGATGGAAGAGCTCAAAAAGGTCGACAGGGTCATCAAAAAGGCCTGCCCCGGCGCGCCGCACGAAAAACTCCTTGTTATCGACGCAACGACCGGTCAGAACGCCATACGCCAGGCGGCAATATTCAACGAGGCTGTCGGCTTGACGGGCATTGCCCTTACCAAACTGGACGGCACTGCAAAAGGCGGGGTGATCTTTGCGATCCGGAAAGAGCTGGACATACCTGTAAAACTCATAGGCGTCGGTGAAGGCATCGACGACCTAAGAGACTTCGATCCGCAGGAATTCGTAAAGGCATTGTTCGAGTAGAGGCGTTGTTCAACCCTGAATTAATCTGATCCCTTCCCCTGGCTACAGTTGCCTGAAAATCTTTATAATATTAACATGGGTAGAGGATGAATATTATAAATTCGAGAGAACGCATGCGGGGGGCGCGGTTATAGAAACGAAACCCAAAACAAAGCAGCAACTTCTTCTTGAGATGAAAGGTCTCAAGGCGACGCTTGATACAGCGGAGCGGCGTCTAAAGGAGGCGAACGGGCTGTTGCAGGCCCGGACGGCGGACTGCAGGAAGACGCAAGAGGTCCTTCTGGCGGACCTGGAGAAATACAGGGATCTTGTCGCGAATGCGAACAGCATCATGATCAGGATGGAGCAGAACGGCAGAATCACCTTTTTTAATGATTATGCGCAAAAGTTCTTCGGGTATGCCCAGGACGAGATACTCGGAGAGGACATCAAAATCCTTGTTCCCAAGATTGAGAGCGATGGGATAAATCTGGAAGAAATGGTGGAGCATCTCCTCAGGAGCCCGGATGACTATGCGGAAAACATCCATGAAAACATCAGGAAAAACGGGGAGCGGGTATGGATTTCATGGAGAAATAAGGCGATCAGGGATGCGGATGGGAATATCATCGGGAATCTTGCCCTCGGACGCGACATTACCAGACACAAAAGGGCTGTAGATGCCCTGAAGGTTTCTGAAATGCGTTATCGCAGGCTCTTTGAAACAGCGAGGGATGGGATATTAATCCTTGATGCCGGGACAGGACAAATATCGAACATGAATCCTGCTTTGACGGAAATGCTGGGTTATTCGAATGAGGATTTTTTGGGCGAGAAGTTCTGGGGAATCGGAGCTTTTACGGATATTGAGGCGCCCAGGGAGGCCTTCAGGAATCTTCAGGCCAAAGGATATGTCCATTACGAGGATTTGGCGCTCGAAACGAGGGATGGGCGGTCAATAGTCGTTGAATTTGTGGGTAATGTTTATCTGGTTGATGATCATAAGGTGATTCAGTGCAACTTCCGCGATATCACTGAACGAAAACATATGGAAGAGGCCCTCCAAAAGGTCCATAGCGAGCTGGAACAACGAGTGGAGGACCGTACGCTCGAACTTCGGACGGCCCTTGCCGAGATCCGGACAATGAAAGACCAGCTTGAGGCCGAAAATATTTATTTCCGGCAAGAGACGAAGATGAGGCATCAGTTCGACAACATTATCGGGCAAAGCGATGGCCTCAAATATGTCCTTTATCGGGTAGAACAGGTTGCGCCTACCGACACAACGGCGCTGATCCTCGGTGAGACCGGCACAGGCAAAGAACTGATTGCCTCCGCCATCCATAATATGAGCGCCCGAAAGGACCGGTCGCTGATCACCGTCAATTGCGCAGCCCTGCCGGCCAATCTGATAGAGAGTGAACTGTTCGGCAGGGAAAAAGGGGCCTTTACCGGGGCCGACACAAGGCAGATCGGCAGGTTCGAAATTGCCAATGGTTCGACTATCTTTCTTGATGAGATTGGTGAACTGCCTATCGAGATGCAGTCCAAGCTGCTCAGGGTAATACAGCATAGCGAGTTTGAACGGCTGGGATCGAGCCACACCATAAAGGTCGATGTGAGGATTGTTGCCGCAACAAACCGGAACCTTGAGGAAGAGGTAAAGAATGGTCGCTTCCGGCAAGATCTCTACTATCGGCTCAATGTATTTCCCATCACTATCCCTCCGTTGAGACAGAGGAAAGAGGACATCCCTCTCCTGATTCAGACATTCATAGAGCGATATGCCAGGAAATTGGGGAAGCGGATAACATCGATCCATAAGGAAACGCTGAAGGCGTTGCAGGAATACCAATGGCCCGGAAACGTCAGGGAGCTGGAAAGTATCATTGAACGGGCCGTTATCTTGTGCCCCGGACCGGTTTTGCAGCTGATTGACAAACTGGACTCATCCATCCCTTCTTCCCCTGTTACGAAAACCCTGGAAGAAACAGAGCGGGCCCAAATCCTGAGGGTCCTTTCTGAAACGAGGTGGCGCATCGAGGGAAAGGCCGGGGCCGCCGGTATCCTGGGGATTAACCCGAGCACACTTAGGGCCAGGATGCATAAGCTCGGGATAGTCAGGCCGGAGCCAAGAGAGGCGGATTAAGCTGTTCATAAGCGCCCGTGGCCCTCAGCATATTGAGGTTCCGCTAAATATTGAGGCTAAGCCGTCCATTTCTACTTTTTTGTTTATTCCCGCCTGTTAATACAACCGCCTGTTATTAAAGGATAATTCTATGTAATTGCTATTTTCCAGCCTATTGGCAAAAGATTTGCATTTATAGTATCCATGATTTGGGTAATTATAAGAATGAAGGCGCCTTCCGACAAGCGTATGGAGTTGTCACAGGCGATTGTCTCGCTGCTCGGGCCGATAAGGGCGGAAAAGGGATGCAATCAGTGCGACTTCTATCAGGATATCGGGGATGAAAACAAACTCTGTCTTCTTGAACAATGGGACAACCGGGAGAACCTGAAAAGCCACATACGGTCGAAACATTTCGGGGTTCTCAGGGGCGCCATGAACCTTTTAAAAGAGCCTTATGAACTGATTTTAAACAATGCAGCCCGGTCAATGGTAATTGAGGATATTTGCGTATAAATTTATCCCGGGGCCGGTCAGGGGAGGGCTATCTCATAATATTTGTGGAATTGTCTGATGGAAGAACCGGCTATAGGTGTGAAACGACAATGAAAGGAAGGAGGAAAGACCAGGGGAGTGGTTGTAAATTTTTTTAAAATTCTTTAAAAACCGCCTTGAGGCGGATAAATTAAGTAAAGTCAATACGAGCAGTTTTTGACGAAGGAAGAAGGAAAAAATGGCACAGGGAACAAAGAAAATATTCGTAGTTATAGGAACCATTTTTATAATTGTGGGGCTTTCAGGTTTGGGTTATGGCGCATATACCCACTTTATCGCAGCTCCCAGCGTTGCCGCCGCCGCTGATATGATGCCGGCCCAGACGCCCAGTAATGCGCCGCAGATGATTGGCGCGCTTTCCATGTTCTTCGGTGTAATCTGTATGGTAGCAGGGACCAGGAAGGAAGAGTCATAGAGGTTTTGATTGTTTCAGGGACGGGTTGCGGGATTTTCCGCAACCCGTTTTTTTTGGGTGGGCCTCTGCAAACCCCGCTGCGCCGAACCGCCGGAAAGAACGGTTATTTCAGGGTGGGAGAGCATGGCAACATCCGGCATGCTATTCAAAAAAAGACTCAGGCCCGGACAACAGTTGTCGTGCAGCGGCTTATTGTAAAAAAGATCTCTCCATCTTGCGAAAATTGAGCTCAGCGGCCTATCTATGGTCCGACGCAGCGATTTCTCCCGCCTTCTTTTGCGGCATAGAGGCGTTTGTCGGCAAGTGCAACCATGGGGTCGATTGAGAACGTATCCTGCGCGAACTCCGAGCTGTCGGAGATTCCGCAGCTGAACGTAAATCGTATGTCGTCGCCTCCAAACAGAAAAGACCTGCCGCGCACCAGCGTCATGATGCGTTCAATTATAACCGACGTTTCCGATGCGTTGGAGCTTGGAGACAATATGATGAATTCCTCGCCGCCGTACCGGCCAAGGAGATCGTATTTTCTGATGGTGGAGCCTATGGTATGGGCGAATTCCCTGAGGACAAAATCGCCGGCCTGATGGCCGTAAGTGTCATTTACCGCCTTGAAAAGGTCGATGTCGAGGATGGACACACAGAAGTTTCTCCGCCGCCTGGAATATTCGGCCGCCATTTCATCGAAACGCCTAAAGATATATCTTCGGTTGTACACTTCCGTAAGCGGATCGTGGATCGCAATCTCGCAGATCCGTTGTTCCAGGGCCTTTTTTTCCGTGATGTCGGTATGCGTTCCGTACATCTTGAGAGGTCGTCCCGCGCTGTCGCGCAGGATGGCCTTGCCTCGGGTGAGAACCCAGACCCATGAGCCGCCCTTGTGGCGCATCCGGTATTCGCATTCGAAATAGTCGGTTATCCTCTCAAAGTGGAGGTTGAGGAGTCCTCCGGATTCCGGGAGGTCGTCCGGGTGGATAAAACGTTCCCATGTTTCGATTCTCATCGGACCCAGTTCTGCGAGGGTATATCCGATGATTTCAGCCCATCTGTCGTTAAACACGGTCTCGCCGGTCTGCACGTTCCACTCCCAGGTTCCGAGTCTCGCGCCCTCGATGATATTTACAAGACGGGTGCGTTCGGTTTCGAGATCGGTCTGGAGGTCGGTCCGGAGTTTTACCTGCTCCATGATGTCAACCATTATCGCGAGAAAATATTTCTCTCCCCGGCTTTCGATCATGTCCGCTGAAAAGAGCCCGTGGATCAGGCTGCCGTCCTTGCGATGAAAGGCGACTTCCTGGTTCCGGATGGAGCAGGATCTCAGCAGTTTGGCCCTTGCGTACAGCGAGCGGTCATTGTCGACAAATAAGCCGAGTTCGAGGCTCGATTTTCCGATGACGTCCTCACGAGCGTATCCGAATTTTTCGAGGAAGGCCTCGTTGACGTCGACAAAGCGCAGCTCGTCCGCCCTGCTCACAACCATGGGAGCGGGATTGTTCCGGAAAAGCTTCTCGAATTTCAGGAGGGCGTCCTTTTCCGCGGAGAGCAGGAGTTTTCTTGAATAGGCCGCGGCGATGATCCCGGAGATCGTCTTCAGAGTCTCTATCTCCATCTCGCTCCAGGTGCGCAGGCGGTCGCACTCGTCAAATCCGAGAAATCCGTGTACACGATTGTCCACACGAAGCGGGGCAAAGATAATGGAACGGATGCCCCGTGTTCCGAGCATGTTCCCGACATCAACCGGCAATTTGCCGACATCGTCGACCGTATACACTATTTCATTCTCCAGGATTTTTTTCAAGGAAGGGATTTCGGAATAGGATATGTTTTGCCAACAGTCGAGCTGAGGTCCTATCCCTTCGGCGCACCATTCATGGGTGTTTGTCGTAGTGGTCCCGTCTTCGGAATCGAGAAAAAGATAACAGCGTGAAATCCCGAGATACTCGCCCGCGATGGCCAGAGCCCTGTTCAACTGTGTGTCGAAGTCTCCGCTCGTGACGAATATGAGCGCTATTTCCGATATGGCGCCTGAAGGCATTCATCATCTCCTTTTTTATTCATCATATCAACGCGGAAAATTTAATACGCGTGCGCGTTGTTTATAATAAAAGTATCAATGCGGCCGGTTTTTTCTGTATTCTCCGATGGCGTCCGCTGCCAGCATGGCATTGAGGACCTTCTCCGGTGTTACACTGCCTGCTTCGTGATGGATGCACTCTGCCGGGTCGCAGGCCTTCTCCGCGGCGCGGGCCAGTTTTTTGCGGTCGCCGCTGTTAAGCCCGAAGTCGGCAAGCGTGGTCGGCAGGCCGACATCTTCGCAGAAGGAAAAGACGTCGGCCGATTCCTCGGGCGGCGCGTCAATGAGCTGAAGTCCGGCCAGGACTCCGAAGGCCACTTTTTCACCATGGTAAAACGCATGTGTTTCTTCCAGCGCGGTGAGTCCGTTGTGAATGGAATGGGCGCTCGCAAGGCCGCCGCTTTCAAAACCGATTCCGCTCAACAAAATATTGGTCTCAATAATATGCTCCAGGGCCGGAGTGATTATATGTCTCTCGGCCGCGATTTTGGCGGAAACGCCGTATTTAAGCAATGTGTCATAACAGAGCCCGGCGAGGTTGATCCCCGTCAGCGTACTGAGTCCGCCGCAGGCGTTTTCGGACCGTGTGTCGTTGCAGGACTTTGCCTCGAACCATGTCGCCAGGGCGTCGCCCATGCCCGCCACGAGAAAACGGACGGGCGCCCTGGCAATAACTTCCGTGTCCACAAGGACGGCCGCAGGATTCGCTTTCTGATAATAGACCGATTCAAAGGCTCCCTGTTCGGAATACAGCACGGCGCATCCGCTGCAGGGGGCGTCGGTCGAGGCTATTGTAGGAACTACGATCACGGGGATATTTGCTCTATCGGCGGCGATCTTCGCCGTATCAATCGTTTTACCCCCGCCCATGCCCACAAGCGCATCCACATGTTTCTCTTTTATAACGGCCGCCAAGCGGGACAGTTCCCTTTCACAGCACTCTCCGGTGAAGCGCTCGACGAGCAAAGAGTCCGCGTTTAAAACCATGCCGCTTTGAGGAAGGATTTTCCCGAAAGCAGTGGGCGAAGCGAGTATCAGCCCCTGTCGGCCGAAAAGCTTTATCAGCGCAGGCAGTTCTTTAAGGGCTCCGGAACCCTGAATATACTTACCCGGGAACACAGCTTTCTTTAGCATATTATTTCTCCACTTTTTTGAAGCAGACTTTGACCGGTCGGCCAACTGCTATATTATAACATTCGGGCATATGACGCTACAGCATGAAAGACCGATTGATGTCATTGCATGGCGTTCAGCGAATTTGCCAAATCGCGGACCGGCATAAAGACGAATTTCCTGCCTGCTTTTCTCATCTCAAGCAGGCCCAGGGCTTTAAGTCCGAGCAGGTCGGTGCGGGCCGTCTGATAGGTTGTGCCGTGAATTACCGAGTGCGCTTCAATGGAAAATAGTTCCCGGGGTTTTTCCAGCGCGCTTGCGAGCAGGGCGCGCTGGCGGAAATTCAGCGATCGATATTTCGCCGCAAGCCGCGACACCCGCAATATTTCGCCTTGTTTCTTTTCCGCGTATTCTTTCAACAGTTCAACTGAAGAGTGTATAACTCCAAGCTTGTACGCGATAAAATATGTGGCGTCGTTATCGTCGATTTCCGAATAAAGAAATGTCCCGTGATACCGGTTGCAGGTAAGCAGTATTGCAGCGGATATGGAAAGAAATTCGAAAAGACGGTAATTGTGTTTAAGCATATACCAGTAGAACAGCGCCCTGGCAGTTCTGCCGTTTCCGTCCAGGAAAGGGCTGATATAGGCGAGCTGAAAATGGAGCAAAATGCCCTTTATTAGCGGACCGACGATTTCATCTTTTTCATTGTTGTTTGTGTAATCGCAAACGGCCTGCATCAGGGCTGGAATGACATCCGCTTTTGGCGGTGTATGAAGAATTGTATGTCCGTCCATATCGAATACATGATTTATTTCATCGGACAAAAGCCTGAATCTTCCGGCCCTGGAAGGGTCTTCAAGCGTGTCCTTTGTAATCAGCGCATGGATTTCCTGAATCAACCCCGGAGAAAGAGGTTCTTCGAGGCGCTTCCTGATCATCCGCAGCGCAAGGTAGTTGTTGTAAATCATCCATTCAGAGCGGTCTTCCGGTTGCCTTCCGGTTCTGAGCATCTCCCTGGCTGCGACTTGTGTTGTGGTCGCGCCTTCTATTTGGCTTGAAGATATGGCCTCTTCCATTAATGAACGGGTCATGTATCTTGTCTCTTCCGCATGGTTCAGGGGGACGTTAGCAAGCATGGCTGCGCCTGCCTGTTGTTCGATGAAATGTATTTCCTGTAATACACTATCCGGCAGCCAGTAACCAAAGGACTGCCACTTGGAATCCGTGAGAGGGATATATTTCATTTGCATCAGCCTTGACAGCTTTAGCACGGCCCAGGCTTCTTCCGACGTCACACCCTCAGGCATGGGCTGATCTCTGAAATTATCCCAGTATAAATATTCGTTGTTCGACTTTTTTACCAGGTCTCTGGTTTTTGCTATTAAATCAGGAAACTTTAATTGTCCGAAGGGTTCATTGAGACTCGGGGCTTTATCGGGTATTTTCAATTAGTTCCTCCTTTAAATACTAATCAGGCGTGAATTAGTAAAAAATATATTTGGAACATTGTATAAATACTAATAAATTTATCATTAGTATTATTCGCCTGTCAACTAAATACTAATAAAATATAACTTAGTATTTAGCAAAAAACTGAAAATTACCGTATAAACCATTCAGGCTGAAACAGGGCTTGAAGTATGGCTCAAATATTCAGGTAAAGTCACAAAACAGCCGGTAGATCGCATCTGATTGGAATATAAATTCCGCTCATTCCTGATAATTAAGCCTATAAAAACGCTTACTCATTGTTTTGCCGCTTGTGATCGTATCCAGCTGATTACCAATCGCATCGTCCAGTTTTATCAATCTGTCATCAGGATGCGGATGGGTCTTGAAAAGAAGGGCCACACTGCTTTCATCCCTGCTTGTCTGCCCAATAATTTGAAGGATTTCCGGAAGACCATAAGGTTCGTAACCAGCCCTGATTGCCAGCGTTACGCCCATGCGGTCGGCTTCATACTCGGCGTCTTTATCAAGGCTGCGGGCGTAGACTTCCGCGCCGCTGCCGATCGCTTTCTGGATTATCTGATTGCCCTTGCCGAGTTGTCTGCCAAGCAAAACGGAACCCATATCAAGCATTCTGGATTTCTGTAAAAGTTTGAGGTGATGTTTCCTTACTATATGGGCGATTTCATGTGCGAGAACTCCTGCCAGTTGTGCTTCATTTTCAAGTTTTCTGTAAAGACCCCTGGTAATAACGACATACCCGCCCGGAGCCGAGAAGGCATTGATATCTTCACTTTCTATGACGCCAAAGCGCCAGGGCAAATCTGCGCGTTCACTCTGACTGGCAACCCATCGTCCCACCTGGTTAACATATTCCTGCAGCGTCTCATTTCTGACCAGTGGGGCGGAGCCAAGCAGATTGCCCATGATTTGACGCCCTATCAGAATTTCCTCCTGCTGAGACGGATTTCTCCAATTGAAGTTTTGTTTGCCTTCCGCGCTGTTTTTTCCGGCAACATTGCTTTTAACCACATTTTTCAGCAGATCAAAACCAAATGCCTGCGCTTGCGTCGCAAAAGTGAGGGAGAGCAGAAAAACAAGGAGAAAGCAGACCGCATTCATTTTTTCCCTCCTTCATGTGATTCAGGCAAGTAGTCAAACTTGACGGCTTTAAGTCTGCCTTTATGGGCGAAATGCCTGCCTTGACCGGCGCTCTTGGTATAGCTTTCCAGCGCTCTCACCTCGGCCTCATTGTATCGCGCTTTTTTAAGGTCTTCCTCGCTCAAACCTCGCACACCGGACGCTGCCACCACCTTGCCGGTGCCGGCGCGGCCGCTTGCCAAAGCCAGTACGCCTTTAGCCTCATTACCGCCACCGCCACCGCCTCGTTTAACCGATAATAAACGCACCCACCCGCCTGCCTTCGCTGTTTTTATATTTAGCCACGCGCCTTTTTTATTGATAATCTCCAGCCTATCGCCGCGCTCCATCTCTCCCGCTTTTTTGGCATCCGTATATGGTTCAACCCGAATAATATCGTCCTTCAGAGCGCTGCCTGTTTCGCCGGCTAAAGATATTCCAGGCATAAATATAAATGTCGTGAATAATAAAAATACAAATTTAATATTTATCACAATCATCCTCCAGATATCAGAAAAGTTTATAAATACCGGCTGCAAACATCAATAATCGAAAATTCATTTATCTGTTTGACCGGTCTCTACTCCGGATATTCCAATTTAATGACGGCCTGGGCAAATAAACTGCGCCATTGGTCCGCCAAAGGCCTTTCACCTGTAATTCTTCCCTTATGCATTGCGTGCTTGACTTGAGCGCTTGCCGGCAATCTGCAACTTGTCAGTATCGAAGATAATTTACCCGCCAATTGCACCGCATCGGACATTACCCGTTGCTCGCCTTCTTCCTCTTCTTCGGCATAGGTCCAGCAAACAACCAGCATATCTCCGAATAATCCCCAAATACCGCTTTGTGAGCCTTTCAGAATATCAACTCTATTGGATATATGGCAGCTGTGTTTAATCTTCCATTTAATTTTTTTCAGCATATCATCGCTTAAGGGTACTTTGCTGCCCACCAGAATCGGCATGATAAGCGCCTGCAATTCGCTTTGCTCTATTTTTACGCCATAATCCAGCCAGCGTTGCAGGGCTACACTCGAGGCGTGCGAGTAAGTTTCAGCGATGCTGAAATACGTTACCGCCCAAAAAACCGGGCCGCAGAGGTCGATGTAGGTATTGGTGACGTTAATCCCAATATAGGAAATCACGAGCAACCCGATCTGGCTGACGGTAAAAATCCTTTTTTTGTTGCAATGCGTATCCCTATAAAAAGCCGCTGTTGTAAGCCAGATAAGCAACAGACTGATGAATACATATAACAGGGCGCCGCGCCATACATGCAGATAGTCACCATGCTTTACATTATCAATGGCGGTGGCAAGGATTTCCACTCCCGGATAAATTTTAGCGAGGGGTGTTGCTTTCAGATCAAACAGACTGGGCGCGGTGGAACCTATAATGACAATTTTCCCGGTAAATTCATTTTGCGGACGTTTTTTCTCCCTGCTCGTCATATCCAGCAGAATGTCGCTGAAAGACACATAATGATAAGTGAAAGGTTTGCCCCGCCAATTGAGCAACACATTTTTTGTATCCGTTACGTTATATCCCAGCGCATTGCCTATACTCAGCGCCAGTGACGGCGTCTTCCAGCCATAATCATCACGATAAAGAGAATATTCGCGTACGATGCCGTCGTCATCCGGATAAATGTTATTGAATCCCAAACGACCCGAATCGATTACTGCCCGGAAGTGGGGTAATATCAGTGCAATAGTGGCATTATTGTCGGCTTGCCCCCTGATGGTTTCAGTCACACCGGGGATCATCGAGGGTTTTACCGCGCTGAGTTTGTCCTGGTCTTCCGACAAGCGTACAAAGGCGAAAAAAGTGTTATTTGTGGAGGCGATGGTTTCATTGAAATAAGCGTCGCTGTCGGGATGTAATATGTCGGGGTCGCTGAATAAAATATCAAAGACGATTGCCCTGGGTTTTTGCGCCCCGATATTTTCCAGAAGCTCACCGAATACCTGACGGGGCCAGGGGTACCGACCATATTCCTTTGCCATTGCCGCCAGGCTTGCCTCATTTATATCCACAATCACGATGTCCCTGTCGGGCTTCGGCACAATCAGGCGGATGCTTACCATGAAATCAAAGGCTTTTTCGCGCATGTTTTCACCAAAATGAAAAACAGTTGCGTCAATAAGAACAAACAGGGTAAACAGGACCGCAACATAAATAAAGAATTTATTGCGCATTATCCCGGCGGCATGAGATGTCCATTTAATGATAAGAAGCTCCAGTCGTGTTGTCACAAGCCGGGCCTCAAATTGGTTCTGTAAAGATATGTATTCGGCATTGCACAAAGTATAAGAACTTCAATCTGTTGTGTCAAGGAGAAATTCCGGGCAAAATACAGCAGAAGATGCGCGCTTGCGAAAGAGCCGTCATAGGTGTTCAGAAGTCCTTTTGGCACGTTTTTTCAGGAGCATATGAATTGCCTTCTCCAATGCAATTTTATGATATTCGGCCCGAGATATGGATTGGAACGCAGTTGCGGATATACATATTCAGCAATCTTGGCGCACAAACCTGCTGCGCGCCCGCTGAAATCCTTCTTCAGAAACTATCTTTCATTCTACTATAAATATATTATAGACGGATTAAAATGAAATGTAACGGTTTCCGGTTAGTTGCCCCTCTGTGCTCATATTTCAATCCCTTGGCGCCTGCTTGTCTTTATGAATATTGACGACGCCGGCCCCATCGACAAGCCAGCCCTTGCCGGTCTTGATTACCTTCAAGACCACCCTGTAAGTATCCAGGTCGACCCCTTTAAACATCACATAATCGGAGTTGTCATCACACCTGAGTATTACAAGGTCCTTCTGCGGATAATCCTGACCATCCCAGACAGGATCAAAACCCAACCCGATTTCAGGATCTTCCTTTAGCGCATCCAGGACCATTTTATTGTATGCTTTTCTGAAATTGTCCGTGACTTTTGTATTTCTCTGAACCCACTGGAGCGCAGTTTCTTTGTCGCCCTCTTTATCGCAATATGTTTTATATTCTTTCATAAAGCTGTTGGCAAACTCGGCCTTCGCTGTGCAATCCGCATGGCAGAACACCGGAAATAAAATGACTGCGAACAAGGTCAAAAAAATCTTCATGGTTTATCTCCTTTTTTCATCATGTGATCAGCTCCGGCAAAATAAATCTGCGGATTTTCTGATCGGGATATCATCACTAATTAATATTCAGAGTTCAGTAAGCCGTGTCCCCGCAATGGAATTGGTTACGAATACGGGCCGTCATTTTTTGGAAGAAAATTGACTCTCGCAGAAACTCCAGGCGACAGCCTGTTTTTCGGCTGCATAGGGATGAATCTCGCTATAATTATCAAACAGAAGATCAACTATTTTTGAGTCCAAAAGCCCGTGTTCAGCCATTGGTCTGATAATCCCAACAATTCCGTCTTTGGTCATCGCCTTTTTATAAGGCCTGTCTTCGGCCAGCGCGGTGAATATATCAGCGATCATAAGTATTCTGGCCCCCGTGTCGAGCTCCTCGGCCCTGCAGCGAAAAGGGTAGCCCGAGCCGTCGAGTTTTTCATGATGATATGCGGCCCATTCCGCTATCATCATGAGGCCGCCGATGCCGGTGATGATATGATAAGTATAATAGGAGTGCGATTTCATAACGGCCATCTCATCGTTTGTCAGCCTGCCGGGTTTGTCAAGGATCAAGTTGGGAACCACCAATTTCCCGAGGTCATGAAGGTTGCCTGCAATTTCCATAAGGTCTACTTCCGTATTCGTCAGTACGAAGATTCCGGCCATCAGGGAGGAGGAGGCTGAAACGCCAGCAGAATGCGTGGAAGTGAATCTCGACCGGAAATCAATAATGCTCCGGAAAAGTCCGGCTATCAGCGAGATGTCGGGATATCCTATTTCGGTTTTTCTGAAAGGCCCTTCGTTGAGCAACAGAGAATACAGCCTGGGAGAAATAAGATCCAGCCAGAATTCCTCGCTGGAGGAAACCGAGGTGAACAGCTGAACGACATCCGGATGCAATAAAGTTCCGGACAGCTGTTTAATCCTGCATGTGATGTCTTCGTGCTGATGCAGGATAAATTGTTCCCGGTTAATGGCGCGTTCCAGATAATCGGCGAGACAGATCAGTTGCGACTTGAAAACAACCGGATTATCAATAGGCTCATCCCAGTGTCTCCATTCCCTGTGGTGATATCTTATTATTTTTGCGGAATCTTTCAGCCAGGGTATATTATAAAGCAGCAGTTCGCCGCGAATGCAGTGTTCTTCAATGTCTTCAAAATCTTCAAACCATGAATTCCGGATGGAAATTTTGTCTTCCAGCGAAAAAGCTCCGATATTATGAAGCAGAGCTGCAATAAAAAGCTGTTCCAATGTTTCGCCTGAAAAACCGGCGGCTTTTCCCATTTCCCATACAGTAAAGGCCGTTCTTTGCTGATGCTGTATCAGCAGCGGACTGGCCAGGTCCATCGCGTCGGAGAGCGAAAGGACAAGGTTGCCCAAATTGACGGTAATGTTGCGTTTAATATCAGACTCCCTAAAATTGTTTTTCCTGACAGCAGGCCTGCCAAAATATAACTTTGCCAAGCCTGATCCGGAGCTCACCCGGCGACCATTTTAACCTTATCAGGCAGACGAATGAATCATTTAAATTATAGCATGTAAAAAACATCGTGCATACGAATGAAAAAGCCGGTAAGGATCTCTCCGGCAGTTGTTATTTTCGGTTGGAGCCCTGTTAAGCGATATGTTATTGATATATATTCCTTATTTTATCTCATAATTTGAATTTTACGGTCTGGTTTTGCAGCTCCACAGCCAGTTTTGACAGATCCGCCGACTCCCTGGCAATTTCAGCCGCTCCGGAAGACGTCTCTTCTGTAACCCTGGAAATATTGCCGATATCCAGGCTTATGCATTCGGCGGTCTTGGACATCTCTTCAGTCGCGCCCGCAATGCTGCAAACCTTTTCCTGAAGCTTCTCGATATTTGAGGCTATGGCGTCCAGCGCAATTTGTGCCTTGCCGGATAATTCTCCACCGTTGATGACCCTTTGGGTCGTTTCACTCATGGAATCAGCCGCACTTTCTATTCCCTGCTGAATGGCCGAAATAATTTCGGCTATTTCCGCAGTGGCGGACGACGTTCTTTCCGCCAGTTTTCTTACTTCATCGGCTACGACCGCAAAACCTCTACCCTGTTCGCCCGCCCTTGCCGCCTCAATAGCCGCATTAAGCGCCAAAAGATTTGTCTGATCGGCGATATCCTTTATCACATTGACGATTTCACCAATCTTCCTTGATTGATCGCTGAGAGCTATGATCTTTTGGGAAGACTTTTCAACTACAGCAGTTATAGCTTTCGATTCTTTAACAGACTGGGCAACTATTTCTTTTCCTTCGTTAGCCTGGTTATGTGTGCCGGAAGCCTCCAACGCTATAAGGGACGCATTTTGCGCAACATCATTTATCGTCCGGCTCATTTCACTTGCTGAGGCGGCAATTTGTGAGGTCTGTTCGAACTGGTTTGCGACTCCATGCGACATTTGTTCGGCTCCTGCGCTCAGTTGTCTGCTGGACGCTGCGAGTGACTGTGCATCTGCTTTTATACTCAGAGCCAGTTCCTTTAATCCGGCTACCATGTCGGCCATTGAGGCGCATATGCCTGTAGTCATTCCGGAAGAGTTAAATGCAACGGTAAGATCTCCATGCGCAACTTTGTCGGCAATTTCAGCGATAGCGTGCGGCTCACCGCCTATCCGGCGCAGAAGATTTGAGGTTATCATATATGCCATAATCGTTGCCGTAAGCAGTGTCGTGAGCATTATGACGGCAAGCAGAATAGTCTCCATTCGCATGGTTTCGGCTGCAGCAGCTTCGTCGGCTTTGCTTTGTTTATCCGCCATTGCCACTAATTCGTCGATCGCCTGACGATGGATCTCATAGTACCGTCTGAGGTCCTTCAGGGCGTTACTAATTTTTATGGCGTCACGCGATGCTATGGCCGGAAACAGCTCCTTTTCGGCCGTAGCATAAAACATGACGGCAGGATCATGGCTCTTTTTTATTATGATTTCCTTCATCGGTCCATCCGACAGTTCATTTTGCCAGTATTCATGCCTTTCATCGAATTCCTTGCGAAGTTGCCCGAATTTTTGAAGATATGTGTCTTGATGAGAGATGTCGGGATCATTTGCAGCCTGGAAAACCGTAAGATAAGATTCTATAATATATTGCGGAGGAGGCAGTATATCGGCGATCAGATCCTTGTTTTGAACAATATTCTTGTATATGGGGCCGTTCACCTTTATCTTGCTGATCGAATGAAAACTGATCAGCCCGAACAGGACGAAGCCTCCAAGCATAATGCAGCTAAACAGAACCAATTGTCTTTTGACGCGCATACCCCCGACATTGATCATAAAGCCCTCCATAAGATATTTTGAATATAGAGCGGGATCTATAAACACAACAATCCGTCCGTCGCCTCCATGGTTTCAGGCCGGGGTTCGGCGGATATATATCCCCCATGATTATAAATGCATCTTATGTGCCAGGGCGGGCGATAACACTAGAAACGCATTTCGTGTGTTATCCTGCGGGAAAAAGCGCTAAAAGTATTTCATTTTTGTAGGTCTATTACAACAATGTAGATGGATTTGCGGGAGCCTTATCCGGAATCTCCCATACACAGGCAGGTATTTTATGAAAATCTCTTTTGTATTGACGGATGTCCTCAATGGAAACAACCGTCATATCATGTTTTTCGGCAAATGCAATTATCTCCGGCATCCTGGCAATGGCTCCGTCCTCATTTGTCAGCTCGCAAAGAACCGCCGAATCGCCCAGCCCGGCAATATCTGTTTCTTCTCTCATCCAGACTATAACTGTCGGTTTTGGAGTTCCACCAAATCAGTCCTATAATAATAACAGGAGTTGCGTACTATGACCGCCGGTAGGGAATTACGCCCTGCCCCGAAGAAATTATGTCATCGGCATAATTTTAGAGTCAAGATACTTGACATGGATCGTATAAAGATTTATGATATAAATAAGTCAAGAAAAGAGGGGTGAGAGGCATATGGCTTCGGATACCAGGGGTTACTATAAGGCGCTGGGTGTCGCCAAGGACGCAAGCCAGGATGAGATCAAGAAGGCCTACAGGAAGCTGGCCCGAAAGTACCATCCTGACCTGAATCCCGGGAACAAGCAGGCTGAGGAGAAGTTCAAGGAGATCAGCGAGGCCAATGATGTGCTGAGCGACGAGAAGAAGCGGGCCGAATATGACAGCGGCGGCGCGTTCGACTTCGGCGGCCAGGGTCATGAGGGTTTCTCCGGGTTTGATTTCAGCAAGGGCGCAGGCGGCGCAGACTTCTCCGATCTGTTCGGGGACCTGTTCGGCGGTCGATATTCTCGTGAGCCTGAACATCTGCGCGGAGAAGACCTGCTTATGCGTCTGGACCTCTCTCTTGAAGATGCGTTTGCAGGGACCACTATGAGCATCCCCCTGTCACATAACGTTTCATGCAGTTCGTGCAATGGCACGGGGGCTGAAGCATTCGAGTCTTGCTCCAGGTGCAAGGGCACGGGGCGTATCCAGGAAGGAAAGGGATATATCAGGATGGCCCAGGTCTGCCGTGATTGCGGGGGCAGGGGCAAGAAGGTAAAGGCTGTATGCAAGAACTGCGGAGGCAGGGGGACAATCGGCCATTCGGACACTATAAAGGTAAAGATACCGGCCGGAGCCGATGACGGTTCAATAATAAGGCTTAAGGGCAAGGGCAATGCCGGTAAGGGCGGTCCTGCCGGCGATCTTCTTATAGAGATCGGACTCAGGGCTCATACAATATTCCGCAAGGACGGTAAGGACATCTCCGTGCAGCTGCCGGTGACCTTTGGCGAGGCCGCGCTTGGCGCAAAGATCGAGGTGCCGACGCTTGACGGGATCTCAATGATGACATTGCCCGCAGGCGTTCAGGGCGGACGCCGTTTCAAGCTGAGCGGGAAGGGTTATATAGACTCAAAGACAGGCAGGCGCGGGGACCAGTATGTAGATATCAGGATCGCGGTGCCGAAGGACATTGACAACAAGACAAAAGAGGCGATCAATGTCATCGAGCAGTCGTATAAAGAGAGCCCTAGAAAGAATATGGGGGAGAGATGATCATGGTAAGGCGACGGAAGGATACGCAGAGGCCGCTCTATCTGATAAGTGTTGTTTCGCAGATGCTTGAGGTGCATCCCCAGACACTGCGCATATATGAGCGCGAAGGTTTTGTCACTCCGACGAGGATTAACCACCAGCGGCTCTATTCCGACATGGATGTGGAGAGACTTCATCTTGTCATAGAGCTGACGCGCGACATGGGCGTGAACAGGGCGGGGGTGGATGTCATCCTTAGGCTTCGCAGCAGGATGGAAGGCATGCAGAGGATGATGAACGAGATGATGGGATTCCTGGATGACGATATCAGACAGGAATTCGAGCGACGGCTCGGCATACTTTTCAGTGAAGAATGAGCCGGACGGAATGAGGTATCGGGGTTGGGGAGAAGGATATCGGTTTGCAGGCAAAGGAGGATGAGTTTATGAGACTTGATAAATTGACGATAAAGAGCCAGGAAGCGATACAGGAGGCCCAGGAAGCGGCTTCGAGAAAGGGCAACCAGCAGGTGGAGGTTGAGCATCTTCTGTATTCGATAACCGGTGATGATGAAGGTATATGCCCCCAGCTGCTCGGCCGGGTAGGCGTTAATATTGAGGCCCTCAGGGCAGATCTTGAAAAAGAGATCGAGAAGTTTCCAAAGGTGTCCGGCGCGACTCCTATGGGGCAGACATATGTGTCTCCGCGCCTGAAGGCTGTGCTCGAAAAGGCCTTTGACGAGGCGCAGCATCTGATGGATGAATTCATCAGCGTTGAACATATACTTATCGCCGTGTTCAGCGATCAGGGGCCGGCTGCAGAGGCCCTGAAACGTTACGGCGCTACACGCGAGAATGTGATGGAGGCGATGAAGGAGATCCGCGGGACGCAAAGGGTGACGGACCCGAACCCTGAAGACAAATATCAGGCCCTGAAAAAGTACGGCAAGGACCTTACGGATCTTGCAAAGAGAGGCAAACTCGATCCCGTCATAGGCAGGGACGAGGAGATCAGGCGCGTCATACAGGTGCTCTCCCGCAAGACCAAGAACAATCCCTGCCTTATCGGCGACCCCGGGGTCGGGAAGACGGCCATAGTGGAAGGGCTTGCGCAACGGATGGTTGCAGGCGATGTGCCCGAGACCCTGAAGGACAAAAGGCTGGTCACTCTCGATATCGGCAGCCTCGTCGCGGGCTCGAAATTTCGCGGCGAGTTCGAGGACAGGCTGAAAGCGGTCATAAAGGAGATAGAGCAGGCCGAGGGCCGGATCATCACCTTTATCGATGAACTCCATACACTTGTCGGCGCAGGAGCCGCAGAGGGTTCTGTGGACGCATCCAATATGCTGAAGCCTGCCCTTGCGCGCGGCGAACTCAGATGCATAGGCGCGACCACGATCAACGAATACCGCAAGCATATAGAGAAAGACCCGGCGCTCGAACGCAGGTTTCAGCCCGTGCTGGTCAGGGAGCCGTCCATAGAGGATACGATTTCGATCCTGCGCGGGCTAAAGGAGCGGTATGAGATACATCACGGCGTAAAGATCAGGGATTCCGCCCTGATAGCCGCGGTTACGCTTTCGGACCGTTATCTCACGGAGAGATTTCTCCCGGACAAGGCGATCGATCTTATAGATGAGGCCGCCGCAAAGCTCAGGATGGAGATAGACAGTATGCCTGTTGAGCTGGATGAGGCGGAGCGGAGGCTGCGACAGATAGAGATCGAGAGACAGGCCCTGATGAAGGACGACTCGAAGGAGTCGAAAGACAAGATCGCCAAACTCGCAAAGGAGACGGCTGAAATACAGTCGAAGCGCGATGTCCTCAAGGCGCAATGGATGAGCGAGAAAGAGATCATCGGCAGGATCAGGGACATCAAGGAGCGGATAGACCGGACAAGGACCGATGCGGAACGGGCGGAGAGGGAGGCCGATCTCGCAAAGGCCGCGGAGCTGAAATACGGCAGGCTGATCGAGCTCCGGCATGAGCTCGAAAAAGAAAACGGGAAGCTCGCCGAGACACAGAAGATACGGAAAATGCTCAATGAAGAGGTCTCGGAAGACGATATCGCAGAGGTTGTGTCGAAGTGGAGCGGGGTGCCGGTGACGCGCATGCTCGAAAGCGAGGTGCAGAAACTCATGCACATGGAAGACAGGATCAGGCATCGTGTGGTCGGGCAGGACGAGGCTCTCGCTGCGATTGCAAACGCCATAAGGCGCGCAAGGTCCGGACTGCAGGACCCCAACAGGCCGATAGGCTCATTTATTTTCCTCGGGCCGACGGGTGTCGGAAAGACCGAGCTGGCAAAGGGGGTAGCAGAGTTTCTCTTTGACGACGAAGGCGCGATGATACGGGTGGATATGTCCGAATATCAGGAGAAACATACTGTATCAAGGCTGATAGGGGCTCCTCCGGGTTATGTCGGCTATGATGAGGGCGGGCAGCTTACGGAGGCGGTGCGCAGGAGGCCTTATTCCGTTGTCCTTTTCGACGAGATAGAGAAGGCGCATCCCGAGGTCTTCAATACCCTGCTCCAGATGCTGGATGACGGACGCCTTACCGACGGTCACGGCCGCACCGTTGATTTCAGGAACACGGTAATCATAATGACCTCCAATATCGGGAGCAGCCATATACAGGAGATACTGGAAGGCCATGCAAAAAAGCCCGAGGCCTACTGGAGCGGCCGCGAATACGATCATCTGAAAGACAGGGTGATGGAAGACCTCAAGGCGTTCTTCAAGCCCGAGTTCCTTAACCGCGTTGACGAGATAGTGATATTCAACGCGCTCAATGAGGAGCTGCTGAAAAAGATCGTAGAGATACAGATCGGACGCATGAAGAAATATCTGCTGGAAAAGAAGATAGATATCACCCTGTCCGATGAGGCAAAGGCGCATATTGCGGTGTCCGGATATGATCCTGTTTATGGGGCGAGGCCGCTCAAGCGCGCCATACAGAACGAGATACTGAATCCGCTCGCCATGAAGCTGCTTGAAAGCGGTTTCACCGAGGGCGATGTGATACAGGTCGATTACGACGGCTCCAGGATGATATTCAGCAAGGCCGGGGCTGCGGCTGCGGTATAAGGGCCGCGTTTCAAACAGGCTCCGGATTAATATAACAGGGAACAGCCCGGACATGGCATGTCATGTTCCGGGCTGTTTATTGACAGAATGTCGGGTTATTTGCAATAATAACAAGCTTCAAGGCGAGCCTTTGCGCCTTGTTTGCAAAGGTTTCCCGGGTAGCTCAGCCGGCAGAGCAGGTGGCTGTTAACCACCCTGTCGGGGGTTCGAATCCCTCCCCGGGAGCCAACCTTTCAAAGTGATGTTTTAGTTATATCAGCCCGAGTATTTCAAGTCCGCCTTTTGCATAAATGATGGAAAAGACCAGCAGGACCACCCCTATTGCCTTCAGGATATAAAGATAGGCGCTGCCGCTCATGAAAGACTTGAACCTGTCCACGATTATCGCCAGGGTTATCTTCACTCCGACAAGGCAGACATAAAACGAGACGAGGAAGAAGACGGCAGCCATCATATCGGTCCTGTATCCGTTCATGATGGTTGTTGCGCCAACGGTCATCCAGAACATATACGGACCGGGGTTCAGGAAATTTGTTATCAACCCTTTCCTCAGGGACTGAGGCGCCGCGTCGGTCGCTTCCGTTCCGGCGCCTTTTACCGTGAAACTTTCATATGCGAGATAAGCAAGGAAAATCGCCCCGGCGATGGAGATCAGTCCGAGTGCGATATTGAACCGCTCAAGCCTGGATATTATGAATACTGCAAGGAGTATTATAGGCAGGTCTGAAAGGGCAGGCACGACAGCCACCAGAAGCCCGTGCCTCCTGCTGTGCCGGATGGTTTCGGATATTACAAGGGTATTCAGCGGGCCGGGCATGGCGCCCTGTGACAGTCCGAGCAGTATACCCGAGATCAGATATGGTAATGTTTCCGGCATGCGCTTCTTAGTTGTAGGCTATCTTGTAAGGTGACGGTATTTTATCCGGTGCGGCTGGTCCGCATCGGCCCCGAGGCGCTTTTTCTTGTCCTCTTCGTACTCGGTGAAATTACCGTCGAACCAGTACACCTTGCTGTCGCCCTCGAAAGCGAGAATGTGCGTCGCTATGCGGTCGAGAAACCAGCGGTCGTGGCTGATGACCACCGCGCAACCCGCAAAGTTTTCGAGCGCCTCTTCGAGTGCGCGCATGGTGTTCACGTCAAGGTCATTGGTGGGTTCATCGAGCAGCAGCACATTGGCGCCTTCCTTAAGCATAAGCGCAAGGTGCACGCGGTTCCGTTCGCCGCCCGACAACATGCCGACTTTTTTCTGCTGGTCCGATCCCGAGAAATTGAACCTCGAAACATAGGAGCGCGAATTAACCTCTTTCTTGCCGATGGGTATCATATCTTCCCCGCCCGATATCATGTCCCAGACCGTCTTCTCCGGATCGAGTATGTCTCGGCTCTGATCTACGTATGCAAGCTTTACGGTATCGCCTTCACGTATTGTGCCCGAGTCCGGCTTTTCCTGTCCCGTGATCAGACGGAACAGGGTGGTCTTGCCCGCTCCGTTCGGCCCTATGACACCGACAATTCCACCCGGAGGCAATGCAAAGGTCATATCCTCAAATAGAATACGGTCTCCATATGCCTTGCCAACACCATTTGCCTCGATAACGACATCTCCAAGACGCGGTCCGGGCGGTATATATATCTCGAGTTCTTTTGCCCTCTTTTCACCCTCCTGTCCCAGAAGTTGTTCATACGCCTTGATGCGGGCCTTCGACTTTGCGTGCCTGGCGTGCGGCGACATGCTTATCCATTCGAGTTCGCGCTGCAAGGTCTTTTGGCGTTCGCTCTCCGATTTTTCTTCCTGCTGCAGCCTGTTTTTCTTTTGCTCCAGCCAGGAAGAGTAGTTGCCCTTCCATGGTATGCCGTGCCCGCGGTCGAGTTCGAGTATCCATCCCGCTACATTATCGAGAAAGTATCTGTCGTGGGTGACGGCAATGATGGTGCCCTCATAACTCTGCAGATGGCTCTCAAGCCACGCTATGGACTCCGCGTCAAGATGGTTAGTAGGTTCATCGAGCAACAGGATGTCCGGCTTCCGGAGCAGCAGCCTGCACAGCGCGACCCGCCGCCTCTCGCCGCCCGAGAGCACATTTACGGGGGTGTCCCCGGAAGGACAGCGTAAGGCGTCCATGGCCATTTCGAGGCGGGAATCAAGGGTCCAGGCGTCCATCGTGTCGAGTTTTTCCTGGACAACGCCCTGCTTCCCGATCAGTTTATTCATCTCGTCGTCAGACATGGGCTCAGCGAACTTTTCATTGATCATGTTGTATTCCGCAAGCGCGTCGACTACTTCCTGAACGCCCTGTTCGACGATTTCTTTGACTGTCTTATTGTCGTCAAGCTGCGGCTCCTGTTCCAGAAATCCGACCGTTAGCCCCGGAGATATGACGGTCTCGCCGACAAAATCCCTGTCTGTCCCTGCGAGTATACGCAACAGGGAACTTTTGCCCGAGCCGTTCAGACCGAGCACACCGATCTTGGCCCCATAGAAATACGAAAGATATATGTCCTTGAGCACAGGTTTTTTGTCGTAATATTTGCCGACCCCGACCATGGAATAGATTATCTTGTTGGGTTCATTACTCATCCGTCCGGATACCTCCTGAAAAGAAGCCGGCGACACTGTTTATTGCCACTTCGCCCTGCCCGCCCTTTTTCATGTCTTTCCACTGCGCCATGCCGGAGTTAAGTTCATTCTCTCCGATGATGAGCGCGAATTCAGCGCCTGTCCTGTCGGCCTTGCGGAGCTGACTTTTGAGGGACGCGCTTCCATAGCTCTGTTCCGCCCAGACGCCGGCCGCCCTCAGGGCCTCTACGATCTTCATGCCCTCCATCTCGGCAGCGCTGCCGAGGGTTGCAACAAAGACCTTCGGCGTTTTCGGCCCAAGCGTTTGACTCTCCTTCAGCAGGGTGACTATGCGCTCCATGCCGATGGCGAACCCGATGGCCGGCGTTGCAGGCCCTCCGAATTCTTCGACAAGGCGGTCGTATCTTCCGCCGGCGGCAACCGCCTTCTGCGCGCCAAGGTGTTCGCTCGTTACCTCGAACGTTGTCTTGGTGTAGTAGTCAAGTCCGCGCACAAGGTTCGGATTCAGGGTGTAAGAAACTCCGAAGGAATCGAGTATTGCGAGCAGCCCTTCAAAATGAGTCCTGCAGTCCGCGCAGAGATAATCTTTTACCGCCGGCGAACCCTGTCTGAGCTCAATGCAGCGCGGGACCTTGCAGTCGAGTATCCTTAGGGGATTCGCCTCATATCTGCGTTGGCAGTCGGGACAGTATTCATTTATCATGCCTCCGAAGAAATCGAGCAGGGCCTGACGGTACTGCGGCCTGCATGCTGCGCAGCCTATGGAGTTGATCTCGAAATTCAGGCCGCTCAAACCCGCGGCCTGCAGTATATTGGAGAGCATCATGATGATTTCCGCGTCCATGGAAGGCGCGGCCACACCAAAGGCCTCTGCGCCTATCTGGTAGAACTGACGGAAACGGCCCTTCTGGGGCCGCTCGTAGCGATACATCTGTCCAATGTAATATAATTTTTGCGGCGGCGGCAGGGTATGCAGGTTTTTCTCCACAAAGCAGCGCACTACGGACGCAGTCCCTTCAGGCCTTAACGTCACGCTGCGGCCGCCCTTGTCGGTAAAGGTGTACATCTCCTTTTCGACGATATCGGTCTGTTGCCCTATGCCCCGGATGAATATGTCGGTCGATTCGAGGACCGGAGCCCGCATCTCCTGAAAACCATAGCGTCCGAATATATCACGGGCCGCAGCCTCAACCGCCTGCCAGACCTCGATGTCCGGGGCGATTATGTCCTCCATGCCCTTCAGCGCAGCATATTTCATTCAGCCTCTTCCCTCTCCTTGTCGAACTCGATCATCTTGACATGGCTTTCTATCAGCCTCTTGACCTCTTCCTTGAAATGCCGTCTGATGCCCTTCAGTTCCACGATGTCCTCATGGATCTTTACCGCCTTGACCTGGGCGGCCTTTATGATATCGTCCGCCTTTGACTCGGCCTCCCTGATGATGAGTTCGGCCTCTTTCTTGGAGTTTGTCTTGTAATCCTCCACGATCTGCTGCGTGGTCACAAGGGTTTCCCTGAGGGTCACGCTCATGTTGTTGTACTCCTGAAGCTGGGAATCCGTGCGGCTCAGCTGCTCTTTCAGGGACGCGTTTTCCCTCATGAGTTCTTCCATTTCCTCGCGCACGAGTTCGAGAAACGAATATACCTCATCCACATCGAATCCCCTGAACTTCATCGGAAACGTTTTTTGCTGAATATCAAGCGGTGTAATTCTCATAGTTCCGGAGCCCCTTTCACTTAATCTTAAAAGCTATCTCAACAAGAGATGTTATCAGAAACCTCTGTATTATATAAATGATAAAAATCACTATCAGCGGAGATATGTCGATGGGGCCAAGCCTGTTGCCGATCAGCCGCCTTATGGGCCTGAGCGCAGGTTCGGTTACCCTGTATAAAAAACGCACTACAGGATTATACGGGTCGGGGCTTACCCAGCTGACAAGCGCCGCGCCTATTATTATCCATATATAAATTTCGAGAACAAAATTTAGTATCTCGGCAATCGTCAGGATAAAATTTGCTCCGAATATTTCCATTAGCAGCGCCTCCTCAACATGACGATAACTCTTCCGACCTCTTGCGGGTCGCCTCGAGCCCTTCAAAAACCAGCTCGGCCAGGCCCTTTTCTTCAAAGGCCGCGACACCGGCCGCCGTAGTGCCGCCGGGAGAGGTCACCATCTTGCGCAGGTTCTCCGGGGGCATCCCGGTCTTCAGCAGCGCAGCCGTCCCGATCATGGTCTGTGTCGCCAGAGCGACCGCGTCTTCCCTTGCAATCCCCATCTTCTGCGCGCTTGCGATCATCGCCTCCACGAACAGGGCAAAAAAGGCGGGTCCGCTCCCGGACACGGCGGTCACCGCGTCCATCAGGGCTTCGGGCAGGACTACCGTCTTGCCGACCGATGCGAATATGTTGACAACCCCGGCCCCGATCTTTTCCGGCATACCCGCGCTGAACGAAAGGGCGGACATGCCTTCACGCGCCAGGGCGGGGGTGTTGGGCATTACACGTATAAGGCGATCTGTTTTGAGTCTTGACCCGAGGAGTGAAAGCGTTATGCCCGCCGCAATAGAGACAACGGTCTTTTCAGGGCCTACAAAAGGGGCTATCTCGTCAAGCACGGCGTTCATATTCTGCGGCTTGATCGCAAGGATTATGATATCCGCCTTTTCAACGACCTCGCAGTTCGACTCAACGGCCGTTACCCCATACTCCCCGGCAAGATACTCCCTGCGGTCCGCCCTCGGTTCCGAGACGATTATGCGTCCCTTTTTCTTTACTATGCCCTTTATCAATGCTTCGGCCATATTGCCGCCGCCTATAAAACCGGTCATGATATGTTATCCCCTTTCCCCGAATATTGCCGTGCCTACACGCACCAGAGTGGCGCCTTCTTCTATCGCGACCTCGAAGTCGTTCGACATGCCCATCGAGAGTTCCGGCAGATGAAATCCCCTGTCATTCAGCCCGTCCCGCAGTTCCCTGAGCCGCCTGAAATATGGGCGCGCAGTCTCGGGATCGGCGAAATACGGCGGAATGGTCATTAGGCCTTCGACTCTGAGGTTTTTCAACCCCCTGATATGAATAAGAAGGGACTCAAGCGTCTCTTCATCGCACCCGTGTTTTGTCTCTTCTTCAGAGAGTTTGACCTCCACGAGGAGCTTCTGGACGACATTTTCCTTTTCAGCCTGCCTGTGCAGCTCATCCGCAAGAGCAATGGAATCGACCGAATGGATCAGGCTGAAGAGTCCTGCCGCGTATCTGGCCTTGTTCCTCTGGAGATGGCCGATAAGATGCCACTCGACTTCAGGGTTTGAGATTTTGGGTTTGAGGGTTGCGATCTTGTCCATCGCCTCCTGCACCCGGTTCTCGCCGAAGATCGTTTGGCCTGCTTCAATTGCCTCGAACACCGCATCCGCGCCGACCGTCTTTGAGACGGCCACCAGCCTTATCTCTTCAGGCCTTCTCCCTGCGCGGGCCGCGGCCTTTGAAATCCTGTCTGAGATGTCGGAAATATTATCACACAGCATGGTATTTATAGTATTACCTACGCCGGATTAATTGCAAGGCGCAACTCCTTGATATAAGCGGCAATTAGGCCCAGACACCCCCTGTTTCTCCGCTATGTAAATAACCGTTCTTTCTGATATTATAGGGAATGTTAAAAAAGTTGGTCATTCAGCCGTCGCTGAATATGCGGCTTATCCTTATTATGGTGTTCCTTAGTTTTTCCCTTATTTCCATATTGATGGTTATGTACGCCTATTCGGAAAGAAAACTGATCAACCAGATGGAACTACAGGCGACCGAACTTACCAGGGCCATACAGATCGGCGTCGAGGAAGTGACCACCAGCAAGGGTTCCACCGACGAGGCCAGACTTGCGCAGTATCTCAAAAAGATAAACACCAGGGGAGTGAAGGAGATAACGATTATCAGCAACTCCGACAAGATAATCGCGAGCAGTGATCCCAAGAGGGTGGGTGAGGCGCTGTCTCATAAGAGGAAGGAACTGGTCATAAAGGCCGAGCTTGGTGATCCCGTGTCTGAAGACGGCAAGACATACAATGTTATCCTGCCGGTTGTCGCAGGCGAGACCCTTTATGGCTACATACATCTCAAGATAAACAAGGACGATTTCTCCGACATCCTCAGGACAAACGCCATAACGAGGATACTCGCCACATGTTTTGTCTTCGGCCTCGGCATCGTCTTTACCATCATACTTTCAAGGCATTACACGAAGCCGATCCAGAGGGTTGTCGACGCGTCCATGCGTGTAGCCGCAGGGGATCTTACCCAGCATATCACGGTGCAGAGCAGGGATGAGATCGGCAAGCTCTCCGAAAGCTTCAATTTCATGGTGGTAAAACTTAGAGAAGTCCGGACGCTCGAAGAAAAACTGCACGAGGCTGCGCATACTTCCGGGATCGGACAGCTCTCCCGTCATATGGCGCACGAGATAAGGAACCCCCTTAATTTCATAAGCCTGAGCATAGATCACATAGGCGAAAAATACGCTCCTGCCGACGAGGAAAGCAGACGGAAGTACGGCAGCATCATAGGCGGCATCAAGCAGGAGATCAAGCGGCTCGACATGATCGTAAACGAATTCCTGGAATACAGCAGGCCTATGATCCTTAACCGTCGCATGGTTAATGTTGATGCGCTGCTGAATGACATAGTGGATCTTGTCTGGGCAAAGGCCGAGGTGGAAGGCATAAAGATAGTCAGGGAGGTCGCAGATTCGGTTGAACTATATGTTGATCCCGATCTCTTCAAGACATGCGTGCTGAATGCGGTAACCAATGCCTTTCATGCAATGGCGTCGCGGGAAGAGGGCAGGGTCCTCACGATAAAGACCGTTATTGATGATGACCGGCTGAAGCTCTCCATTTCCGATAACGGAGAAGGGGTTTTGCCCGAGAATCTCGGCAAGTTGTTCGAGCCTTTTTTTACAACAAAGGAACATGGACTTGGTCTCGGCCTGCCGATGACCAGACGGGTCATTGAAGAGCATGGAGGCAGTGTGGAGTTCAGGAGTGTCCACGGCGAAGGAAGCGAGATCATCTTCATAATGCCGCTCAGCAATGGATAAGCGGAAGGCGGAGGGAAAGATATGTCTGTAGTTATCGTTATAGATGATGAGCCGCGGCAGAGGAATATACTGAAGACCATCCTTGACGAAGAGGGTTATGAGGTGCATACTGCGGCGTCCGCTGAAAAGGGTCTTGTCATGATCAGGGAACTCTCTCCGGATATAGTGGTTACCGACCTGAAGATGAGCGGGATATCCGGGTTGCAGTTGCTGGACCATATTCCCGAAGACATTGTAAAACCCGCGGTCATACTTATGACGGCATACGGCACTATCTCATCCGCCGTCGAGGCCATGAAAAAGGGGGCCTTCGACTATCTCTCAAAGCCGCTCGAAAAGGACTCCATACTGCTGACTGTAAAAAAAGCGGACGAGCGCATGCAGTTGCTGAAAGAGAATATAAGCCTGAAGAAAGAGCTGTGCGGCAAGTTCAGCATAGAAGGTGTCGTCGGCTCTTCGACCAGGATGAATGAGATAATAGCTATTGCGAAGAAGGTCGCGCCTACCCCGGCCACTGTGCTGATATCGGGTGAGAGCGGCACGGGCAAGGAGCTGATAGCCCGCGCCATCCATTACAACAGTCCCCGCAGCGCGGCCCCTTTTACAGCCATAAATTGCGCGGCCATTCCCGAGAACCTTATAGAAAGCGAACTCTTCGGTTATGAGGCCGGCGCGTTCACCGGCGCGGCGCGCCGTAAAACAGGCCTGATAGAAGCGAGCAACAGGGGCACCCTGTTCCTCGATGAGATAGGCGACCTCCCCCTGCTTATGCAGACCAAACTCCTGCGCGTTATCCAGGACAGGGAGATAAGGAGGGTCGGCGGCAATGAGGGAATAAAGGTCGATGTGAGGATAGTGGCGGCCACAAACAGGGACCTTGAGAAAGATGTCGCTTCAGGCAGGTTCAGGGAAGACCTTTATTATCGCCTCAGGGTTGTTACGGTCGAATTGCCTCCCCTGCGCGACAGGAAAGAGGACATCCCCCAGTTCGTCGGGTTCTTTATCGAAAAATACAACAGGGAATTCGGCAAAAGGGTGGGCCTGCCCGGAGAAGGCGTAATAAAGTCCCTGACGGATTATTATTGGCCGGGGAATATAAGGCAGCTCGAAGCCGTCATCGAAAGGGCCGTCATCATGTGCGACGGCTCCATTTCCATTGACGACATAAGAGGCGAACTCAGACTGCCGGGTTCAAAAGGCATCCTCGATATGGAAATACCCGACGAGGGCATCAATTTCGAGGAGATGGAAAAGGAACTGATAAAAAAAGCCCTGCTTAAATCCAATAATGTTGCAGCAAAGGCGGCGAGGCTCCTCGGAATGAGTTATAAGACCTTCTGGTACAGGCTCGAAAAGTTCGGCCTTCACGAAGGGCATACACACGATACGCATGACTGATCAGTATCAAGAGGCGGCGGGCCCGGAGCCTCCGCACGCCTGTTGCCTTATATATGCAATACTCTTAAAATAGGTTGACTGGAACCCTGTTTCGTATATATCGGGAGATGAACGGCTTATTAATCCTTAATAATGCTTCTTTATTGAAAGAGGGTATTTAAGTGAAGGCATTATTTATTTCATTGGCGTTGTTGATTGTATTTCCAGTAAGCGTTATGATTGCCGACGGCGTTACCACGGCAAATGCGGCTGAAAGCAGGGTCGACAAAAAAACGAGGGAGAAGACGGTCAGCGGGGTTGTCATGGCTGTTGACCCGGCTGCAAGGGCAATAGTCATAAAAGGCAAGGATGAGTATACCTTTACGGCCGAAAAAGAACTCCTTATTGGTATAAAGGTGAAAGATACGGTCATTGTTAAATATAAAGAGGCAGGCGGCAAGAAATACGCGCAGAGCATCAGGACCGACCTGAAGAAGAAGGGTAAGGGCCGATAGGCAGGATAATCTGATGTGACGGAGGCTGCGCTGAGGTCCCAGTGTGAAGCCTTTGATGCGGTTCCCTATGATATTTCCCGAAATCTCCTCAAATGAGGAATTTATCGCGTAAATAAGGATTCAAAATGGCCCTTCCGGGCTGCCTGTTTATCACACTTCATCCTTAAATTTCTGTCCTGAATATACTATCACATTGATAAATAATGATAATATGATAATGCTCTGAACCGGGAATGTGACTGAAAAAGCCGGCACGCAAAATGCTTTAGGTATGATGTCCTCGGTTGGAGGACTAAAAAAGACAATTACAAGGAGAAACAAATGAAAAAGGCATTGGCATTAATGGTAGCGCTCATGTTCGCTATGTCGGTAACAATCGCAGCTGCAGCTGAGCAGGCAACAAACGGTGACGCAACCAAGACTACAGTTGAGAAAAAGGCCGACACAAAGAAGGCTGCTGCAGACAAAAAGGCTGCAGACAAGAAGGCAAAGGCTGAGAAGAAGGCTGCAGACAAGAAGGCAAAGGCCGACGCAAAGAAGGCTGCCGCTGAGAAGAAGGCTGCGGACAAGAAGGCAAAGGCTGAGAAAAAGGCTGCGGACAAGAAGGCAAAAGCCGACGCAAAGAAGAGCGACAAAAAGGCCGACGAAGCGAAATAACGATATCTCCACAAAAAAGGGCGCCTTTCGGGGCGCCTTTTTTTGTGCCTCTTTTTCCCTAAATGAGGATACGCCACCGCATTTGGGGATAAATTATCCGCATCATTTGGTTGTCGCAATCAAGACAACCGGGTCGCAATTTAGGGTTTATTAATTTGTATATCATATACTTACGTTGAATATCGGAGTTTGTCCTACATAATGAATTGTTCTGGCATGCTATATGCATAAATAGAGACGCCAAAAAAGAGATAAAACATTTCAATTATAAAGGAGGTGAATACTTAATGAAGAAGATATTAGCTCTGATGATTGCTCTTTTATTTGCGTTTTCAGTAACAGCTATTGCTGCTGAGGCCCCGAAGGCGGCTGATGACCAGAAGGCTGCCACTGCCGACAAGAAGATTGACAAGAAGGCCGACAAAAAAGCCAAGAAAGCCACGAAGAAGTCCGTAAAGAAGGCTGACAAGAAGGCTGAGAAGGCTGACGATCAGGCCGTTGCTGCCGACAAGAAGGCTGACAAGAAGGCTACGAAGAAGGCCACCAAGAAAGCCACGAAGAAGGCAAAGAAGGCTGACGAGAAGAAGGCTGACGACAAGAAGGTTGACGACAAGAAATAGTTTTCTTTTAAAAAATGGGCGCTTTTCAATAAAGCGCCTATTTTTTATCTTTTTGACCTTGAACGTGTTACTGCGATAATATATATGATATTCAGCGATATTTTTATTTCGCAAACAATATTTTCGAAGAAATTCCGGAGGACTTAAAATGATCAGGATCGAGCTTGCAGACCGGGTAAAGAACCTTCCGCCTTATTTGTTCGCCGCAATAGACGCAATGAAGCATAAGGCGCTCGCAGGCGGCGCAGATGTTATAGATTTGAGCATAGGAGATCCGGACATCCCCACCCCGCAGCATATTGTAGAGGCGATGCAGAACGCTGTAACCAAAGCGGAACACCACCAGTATCCCTCTTATGAGGGCATGCTCTCTTTCCGCGCTGCTGTGGCTGACTGGTATAAGGGACGTTTCAATGTGGAACTCGACCCGAAAAACGAGGTCCTGGCTCTTATTGGATCGAAAGAGGGTATCGGCCATGTTCCGCTCGCATTGGTAAATCCGGGGGATGTTGTGCTCGTCCCATCTCCGGGCTATCCTGTGTATCCGGTAGGAACGCTCTTTGCCGGGGGGGAATCGTATCTGATGCCGCTCCTCGAAGAAAACGATTATCTGCCCGATTTCAAAAAGATCCCGGAAGACATACTCAAACGCGCCAAGATGATGTTTCTCAACTATCCGAACAATCCGACATCGGCATGCGCCCCAAAATCTTTCTTTGAAGAGGCCATAGCGCTCGCAAAAGAATACAATATTATTATATGCCATGACGCGGCCTATTCCGAGGTTTATTTTGACAATAAACGCCCAATTAGCTTCCTCGATATCAAAGGCGCAAAAGAGGTCGGCATAGAATTTCATTCACTCTCAAAGACCTATAATATGACCGGCTGGAGGATAGGCTTTGTGGTCGGCAATAAAGATGTCCTTGCAGGTCTGGGGAAGATCAAGTCCAATCTCGATTCGGGCGTATTCCAGGCGGTACAGGAGGCGTCCGTTGCCGCGCTGAAGACCGACGATGCCGTGTTGGCAAAGCTCAGGGCTATATTCCAGGAGCGGCGGGACGTAATGTTTGAGGGACTGACCGGCCTGGGGCTCAAGGTGAGGAAGCCGGAGGCGTCATTCTATCTCTGGGCAAAGGTCCCGCAGGGTTACACCTCATCTGGTTTTGTCGCGCATCTGCTCGAAAAGGCGGCAGTATTGGGGACCCCCGGAGTCGGCTTCGGAGCGCCCGGAGAAGGGTATATACGTTTTGCGCTCACCAAGGATGTAAAGAGGATAAAGGAAGCTGTTGAAAGGATAAAGAAAGTCCTTTAATCAGTCTCTCTGATTTTACAATTAAAATCCAGAGAGACCTTTTTGTAGCAGGGGAGCGATGGCCGTCATTTATCTGGGCATAGGCTCGAATCTTGGAGACAAAAAGGCCCATTGTCGCAGGGCTGTTGAATTGTTGCGCTCCAGGGGGATGTCCGTTACCAAAGAATCGACCATGGTCGAAAGCGACCCCTGGGGCCTTAAAGACCAGCCGCGCTTCATCAATATGGCGGTGGAGGCGGAAACCTTGATGCTGCCTTTTGAACTCCTGAACATGCTGAAAGGGATAGAAGAAGAGATGGGGCGCACGGCCGGCGTCCGCTGGGGGCCGCGACTGATAGACATCGATATTCTTCTATATGAAGGCCTGGTCCTTTCGACCGACATCCTCACAATCCCGCATCAGCGCCTGCATGAGCGGGAGTTTGTCCTTGCCCCGCTTGCCGAAATTGCTCCCAACGTTATACATCCGCTCATGTCAAAGAATATATCCGAGCTGTTAAGGGAGGTCAAGTCGTGATCACGACAATAGGTGTAAACAGCAGGGCGGGATGCGAGTTTATCGATATAACGGCAGAGATTAAAAAAATAATCGCAGAGGCGAATATCCACAGCGGTGTCTGCCATATGTATGTGCCGCATACCACTGCCGGCGTAACCATCAATGAAGGCGCGGACCCTGATGTGAGGCGCGATATTATTGCGGCGCTGGATCGCGTTTTCCCGGTTGACGGGGATTATCGCCACGCAGAGGGAAATTCGGACGCGCACATCAAGGCCACGCTGACAGGCTCCTCGGCGGTTGTGTTTGTGGAAGACGGCAAACCGGTCCTCGGGACGTGGCAAGCCATATATTTCTGCGAATACGACGGGCCCAGAAAGCGCAAGCTGATGGTCAGGATCGTTCAGGACCGCTAAACGCCAAACTTGCTTCACCGCGCCGAACTGTTATTTCAGCCGGCGACAACATGGGGTTGATGCCCGGCTCTGCACAGGCTGTTGAAAAAAACCATTTTGTCATTGCAAGGAGTTTTTTTACGCTCCGCAATCCACGATTACTTTAAATATAAGATTGCTTCGCTACGCTCGTCCGCACAAGGCGAAACCGCAAAATGACTTTTTCAACAGCCTGAATAGATCCCTGCTTGGCGCACGCATTAATTGGTTCAAATCCCGCTTATTACTTCAGCGCGCTCTTCGGTTGCTTGTCTTTCTTTTGCTGTATTTCATGTTCATGCTTCGTCTCTTTTTGTTTCAGGCTCTTTTCTTTGTCTTTCTTGCCGCCTTTGTCTCCCATAGCCGCCTCCTTTCAACCCCTGCATATACTTATTATAACACTTGCTATTATTGTATGCAGTTGCAGCGCCGAATAAATATGAAGATTTCCGGGAACTGATATCATTATTCAATTCGCCTGCATCCGCATTGATGGGGGACGCTTCCGGACCGGAGGCATAAGACGAAGCCGCAAATCCGCCTTTTTAACGTCAAAAAGCATATCCAATCCCGTAACAGGGCCGGTTTAATATGAGCAATCGCCGTGGAAAAGGTTGACAAACCCTGTAAAAATATGAAATACTGCCGCCTGACGCTGTGTTCTCAAGGACAGTCCTGACCGCAGCTAAACACTGATGAACTATGATCCGATTACTATAGCTCTGTCTTCGGTCGTTCTTCTATTGGGAACGGCCCTTATTGCGCCTCTTTTCAGACGCAGCCGGAATACCCTTATAAATATTTCCTTCATACTCGCATCGATTGCATCATTTTGCGTAGTCGCCGCAGGCTACTATGCAGTGGAAACAGCGGTCGTAAGTACGGCGACGCTGCCGATTGGCCTTCCCGGCCTGCCGTTCCATATAAGGCTGGACGCGCTTGCGGGCTTTTTCCTTGTAGTGGTCGGCCTGTTGTCATTTTTTGTCTCCATCTATTCCATCGGTTATGTAAAAGGTTACGCCGGGCACCGTTCGGTGACAAGCCTTGTGGTTTTTTATTGCCTGTTCATTGCCGGCATGCTTATGGTTGTGCTTGCGGACGACGCCTTCTGTTTTCTTGTCGCGTGGGAGCTGATGGCAGCCGCGTCGTACTTCCTGGTGATGTTTGAAAACGAGCGCGCAGAGAACAGAAAGGCCGCCCTTCTGTATCTGGTAGTCGCGCATGTCGGCGCAATCGCCATACTCTTTGCCTTCGGAATACTTGCGGGCTTTTCTTCCGGAGATGTCTTCAGCGGGTATACCTTCGACGCCATGAGAAAGGCCGAGATCCCGGTTTATTGGGCCACAGCCGCATTCTTCCTCTCGTTCTTAGGATTCTGCGCAAAGGCCGGCGTCATACCGCTGCATGTGTGGCTGCCCGAGGCCCATCCGGCCGCTCCGTCCAATGTTTCGGCCCTGATGAGCGGCGTCATGCTCAAGACCGCCATTTACGGGATAATCCGCGTAACCTTCGATATTATCCATGTCTTCCCCTGGTGGTGGGGCTCCATCGTCCTGACGCTCGGGCTGATCTCAATGGTAATGGGGGTTTTGTACGCGCTTATGCAGCATGATCTGAAGAAGCTGCTCGCGTACCACTCGGTCGAAAATATCGGCATTATACTGGTCGGCATAGGCCTTTCGATGATATTCATATCCTTCAAACTGCCGCTGCTGGCGGCGCTCGGTCTGATTGCAGGGCTTTACCATACCATAAATCATGCAGTCTTCAAGGGCCTCCTCTTTATGGGCGCGGGGGCCGTGCTTCATGCAACAGGCGAAAGGAACATGGAAGAGATGGGCGGGCTTATCCACAAGATGCCCTGGACCGCAGCCATGTTTCTGGTCGCATGTCTGTCCATATCCGCGTTACCGCCGTTTAACGGTTTTGTGTCGGAATGGCTGACGTTCCAAGCCTTCCTGCTCTCCCCTGCGCTGCCAAACCGGATATTGATATTGCTCATCCCGCTCGGCGCGGCCCTGCTCGCCCTTTCCGGAGCCCTTGCCGCAGCATGCTTTGTCAAGGCCTTCGGCGTAACTTTCCTCGGCCACTGGAGGGGACATCACAGGCCCCATGTCCATGAGGTTGACTGGACCATGCGCGCAGGGATGGTCATGGCGGGCGTCACATGCCTTTTACTCGGTATCCTGCCCACAATCTTTATAGACTGGGTGGATGTCATCGCCGAGCAGTTTGTCGGCTCAACGATCTCTCTTTCCGCAAGTCAGTACGGCTGGATGTGGCTCACCCCCGTTTCCTATGAAAGGGCGTCATATTCCGGCATTATAGTCTTTATCGGCATACTTGTTGTAGTTGCAGCCGCCTATGCGTTGCTGCATGTGAAGCCGGGCATGATCCGCAGGTCGCATATATGGGACTGCGGCTTTCAGAAGATAAACAGCAGGATGCAGTATAACGCCACGTCTTTTGCGCAGCCGATCCGGCGCATATTCGGGTTCCTGTTCAGGATCAGGGAGAGCGTGGAGCAGGCGCCCCATGCAGGGCATAAAGCCTTTCCGAAAAAAATCACCTATTATCTCAGCGTCAAGGACCGCATCTGGAAATGGCTCTACAAGCCTATTGTGGATTCAAGCTTCTGGTTGTCGAGACAGGCCGGCCGGCTGCAGCAGGGCCGGATACAGACCTATCTTCTGTATTCGTTTATCACTATACTCGCCTTACTGGTGTTCTTGCGATGAGTATGGACTCTTTTATCATTGAGGCGTTACAGGTTTTGCTGGTCATCGGGCTGGCCCCCGCCTTTGCCGGCTGGGTAAGGACCCTAAAGTGCTGGTTCCAGGGGCGTTCCACCCCAGGCCTGTTCCAGCCGTACCGCGACCTGTTCAAGCTCTTTTCAAAAGAGGTGGTGCTGGCCTACAACGCGTCATGGATCTTCCGTTTCACTCCGTATCTCCTGTTCGGCACGGCAGTCCTCGCAGGCGGCATAATACCGATACTCTCCATAGATCTGCCTCTTGCGGCCACGGCGGATGTTATCGTCCTTATTTCCCTGTTCGCCATCGCCCGCTTTTTCCTTGCGCTGTCCGGCATGGATATAGGCACGGCCTTCGGCGGCATGGGTTCGAGCCGCGAGATGATGATTGCCTCGCTTGCAGAGCCTGCGATGCTCATGGCCATATTTACGGTTTCGCTCGTGAACAAATCGACCTCCCTGGCGGAGATAGTGCAGGTCATATACAGCGGCCAGTTGATACTCAGGCCCTCGATCACCTTTGCGCTGATTGCATTTATATTGATCATACTGGCGGAGACCGGCAGGATACCGGTCGATAACCCTGCAACGCATCTCGAATTGACCATGATACATGAAGCCATGATCCTGGAGTATTCGGGCAGGCATCTGGCGCTTATAGAGTGGACGAGCATGATGAAGCTTTATCTCTTTGTCTGTCTGTGCATTGCAGCCTTTGCGCCGTGGGGAATCGCCGTAAAGGGAAGCCTCGCCGCCCTTCCTGCGGCCTTCGGTTTTATGGTCGCAAAACTCGGCGTTGCCGGGTTAATCATCGTACTGATTGAGACAGGGCTCGCAAAGATGAGGTTGTTCCGCGTACCCGAATACCTTGGGGTCGCGTTTCTGCTGGCCACCCTCGGCATGCTCTCATTCTTTATACTGGACTGACCTGATATGGAAATAACCCTTGAGACGGCTTCGCAGGTAATCGACTTTCTGGCGGCGCTTGTGCTTATCACCTCTTTCGCCATGCTGGCGCAGAGGAGGATATACGGCCTTATCCACCTGTTTGCCTGGCAGGGATTGTTCCTTGCAATAAACACCGCCTTTGTCGGTTATATGGCGGACAAGTCCCATCTCTTCATATCGGCCGGCCTGACGCTCGGGCTCAAGGTGTTCCTGCTGCCTTATATATTTTATATACTTGTGCACCGGCTCAATATCCGTAAGGAAGTTGAGAATATGGTCAATATACCGACATTGATGTTTATCGGGATAGCCCTCGTCATCCTGTCTTATTATGTCACTGCGCCCGTCAGGGAGCTTTCGACCCTGATGACGCGCTCTACACTCACCTTTGCTCTGGCGACGGTGATGATGGGGCTGCTCATGATGATTACCCGCAGGAATGCGGTCACGCAGGTTATAGGGTTTCTCGCCATGGAGAACAGCCTCTTTTTTGCGGCTACAAGCGCTACCTACGGTATGCCGCTGGTAGTTGAACTCGGGGTTGCCCTCGATATCCTGATAGCGGCCTTCATATTCGGCATATTCTTTTTCCACATAAACACCACCTTTGACAGCCTGGATGTAGACCGGATGGCGAAGCTTAAAGAGGATGAGATGGATGAATAACAGCGAGACGCTTCTTTTATTCCTGGTAATCCCCTTTATAAGCGCCGCGATACTGGCTGTTGTCGGAGACCGCAAGCTTGCGCCTGAGGTGAATATAGCCTGCTCGACAGCCACATTTGCCGCGAGTGTCGCCCTTGCAGTGGAATACTGCCTGAACGGCCCGATGCTGGCCGGCGGGAATTTATTTTTTGTCGACGCGCTGAATATCTTCCTCGCGGTCCTGACCTCTTTTGTCTCCATGACCACGGCGGTTTTCAGCCGCAGATATATGAGGCGCGAACGGGAACATGGCCGCGTGGACCATGTCGCAATGCGCTACTATCATGTCATGTTCCAGATGTTCATATTCTCGATGATCCTGTCCCTGATGTCCAACAATATCGGGTTGTTATGGATAGCTACAGAGCTTGCCACACTGACCACGGTATTGCTGGTCTCACTCTATCGCACACCAACGGCAATCGAGGCCGCCTGGAAATATTTCATCCTCTGCGGTGTCGGTATCGCCCTCGCCCTTTTCGGAACAGTGCTCGTCTATTTTGCGGCCGAGAAAGTGCTTGGAGAAGGCGGAGAGGCCATGCTCTGGACCAACCTGAATATGGTCGGCGGCCAACTTGAGCCAACAATATTGTCTCTGGCCTTTGTCTTTATGATGGTGGGATACGGCGCAAAGGTCGGCCTGGTCCCGCTCCATAATTGGCTGCCCGACGCGCACAGCGAAGGCCCTACGCCCATATCGGCTCTGCTCTCGGGGCTGCTGCTGAACATAGCTCTCTATTCGATCATAAGATGCAAGGCCCTTGTGGACGCGTCCACAAAGACCTCATATGCAGGCGACATGATGATGGCCTTCGGCATCATTTCCGTACTTGTTGCAGGCTTTTCGATACTCAGGCAGAAGGACATAAAGAGGATGTTCGCATATTCGTCCATAGAGCACATGGGCATAGCGACCTTTGCCTTCGGGCTCGGCGGTACGCTCGCAACCTTTGCCGGGCTTCTGCATCTTCTTATGCACAGTCTTACCAAGTCTGCGGTTTTTTTCACCGCAGGGCATGCCGCGCAGATTAATGGAACCCAGGAGATGGACAAGATCAAAGGGCTCTTTAAAAGCAATCCCCTTGTCGGTTGGTCGCTGATGTTTGGGGTAATGGCCCTTGCGGGCATGCCGCCCTTCGGAATTTTCACAAGCGAGTTCATGATACTTACAGCCACTATCCAGCAGGCCCCCATCTGGTCGCTGTTTCTGCTGATAGGGCTGGGGGTGGCGTTTGCCGGGCTTATCAGGGTGGTGCAGCCCATGGTTTCGGGCGAGGCCCCGGATTATCAGGAACCGATCAAGGCAGCTCATCTGCCTGTAATAATACATCTGGCCATTGTGCTGATCATGGGCCTCTACATCCCCGGGTTTCTTAATCAATGGTTCAATACCGCGGTGGAGATGCTGAAATGAGAGAGATGCTTAAGGCCATAACCGTCGCCCTCGGCACGGACGTGAGATTCTACGGGCCTAATATCAATGGCCCTATGCTGCCCTGTGTTGTGCCGAAAGAAAAGTTTTATGATGTGGCAAGGGCCATGAAAAAGATAGATGCAATGCTGGCCGCCGAATGGGCTGCGGATGAGAGCCTGCTCGGCAAGGGCTTCGGCATATTCGCCTGTTACAGGCTGAAAGATCAATATCTCGTTGTAAAGGCCGACATCAGCCCGGATGATCCTACCTTCCCCAGCATCACAAAAAGGTTTGTGCCGGCATACAGGTTTGAACGTCGGATAGAAAGCCTCATGGGGCTCACCCCGGTCGGGCATCCCGATCCAAGGCCCTGGATAAAGTTCGAGGACTGGCCGCAGGACGCATGGCCCCTGAGAAAGACCTTTGACGCTTCAAAGCACATGCCGCGGGTTTCGGGTGAATACGCCTGGGTAACCGTCGAGGGGGAAGGCGTATATGAGATAGCTGTCGGGCCTGTTCATGCAGGTATCATCGAGCCGGGCCATTTCAGATTTTCGGCGGTGGGAGAACAGATTATCCATCTCGAGGCGAGGCTCGGCTATGTCCACAAGGGCATAGAAAAGAGGTTTGAATCCCTTTCATGGACCGAAGGCGTCCGGCTTGCTGGACGGGTTTCGGGCGACACAACGGTTGCGCACAGTACGGCATATTGCATGGCCCTGGAGAACATGACGAGATGCGCTGTTCCGGCGCGCGCCCAGTGGCTGCGGGCAATCTTCCTCGAAAGGGAGCGCATAGCGAACCATCTCGGCGACATAGGCGCCATCTGTAATGACGTGGCGTTTACCTTTATGCTGTACCAGACGATGCGGCTGAAGGAAATAATGCTGCGCACCAATCTGGGCCTCTTCGGGCACAGGTATGTCATGGACAGGGTCGTCCCGGGCGGCGTAAATATGGATATTGGGGCTCAGGGCGTAAAGGACATCGAAGAAGAACTCGACTATATTCTGGAGGATTTCGAAAGGCTTGTCCATGTCCTCGATGATAATGCGTCGCTTGAGGACAGGACCAGGGACACCGCTATCCTCGGAAGAGAGCAGGCAATCGATCTTGGGGTGTGCGGCATAGTTGCAAGGGCGAGCGGCCTTGACCTGGACTGCCGCAAGTACAATCCATACCCGCCTTACGACCAGATCAGGGTGAATGTGCCTGTGCTGACCGTGGGAGATGTGCATGCGCGGCTGTGGATAAGGGTTGAAGAGGTCCGTGAATCGATACGCCTTATAAGGGCAATGCTGAAGACCCTTCCCGAGGGGCCTGTTGTTACGGAGATAAAGTTGCCTGCGCATACCGCGACGGGGTTTGCCGCCGTCGAGGGGTGGCGCGGAGAGATAATATACTGGCTCCAGGCAGGGCCTGCAGGGGAGATAAACAGGTGCATGGTCAGGGACCCGTCCGACCTTTGCTGGCTCGGACTCGAACAGGCGGTTCCGTTCGGCAATATTGTGCCAGACTTCCCGATTTGCAACAAGAGCTTCAATCAATCGTATTCAGGGAATGATCTATGATAAGGATACTGCGTCAGATACTTCGCACGGGTATATTCACCGAGCCGGTTCCAGATAATTTTACGCCCGAGGTCATCGAGGTCGGGGAGCAACTGAAGGATGAGATATGGAAGCGTTTCCATCGCAGTCTCACCATCCGTCAGGTGGATGCGGGTTCCTGCAACGGCTGCGAACTCGAAATCCACGCAATGAACAACGTCTTCTATAACAGCGAAAGATTCGGTATCCATTTCACCGCCTCTCCCCGCTTTGCAGACGTGCTGCTGGTTACCGGGCCGGTTACGCGCAATATGGAGATTGCCCTGCGCAGGACATATGATTCAACGCCTGCTCCCAAGCTTGTGGTCGCAATGGGAGATTGCGGCTGCAATGGCGGCATATTCGGAGAAAGCTATGCGTCGCTCGGAGGCGTGGACAAGGTAATACCTGTTGATTTGATTATACCCGGATGCCCGCCGACCCCGCTGGATGTCCTTGCAGGCCTTCTGAAACTGATGGAAAAGATGGGCAAGAAGTAGCGCAATTAATAGTTTACGCAGCACAGCCACAAGGTCCCGAGCGTCAGTGTTGCCGCGGTAAGAGGCAGCCCGACCTTCATATAATCGATGAAATTGATCTTCACCTTTTGGCGGCACCCTTCGACCACGATAATATTTGCAATCGAACCGAGTATGGTCAGATTGCCTGCGAGTGTGCTGCTCATTGCGAGCAGGAGCCAGGCGGTTTCCGGATCAGGCATAGAGGCCATGACGGGTTTCATCAGCAAAACCGCCGGCACATTGCTGACAAGGTTCGACAGCGCGGCTGCTGCGGCGACCATTACAAACGGATGGCCCGCGGTCTCCCGGCCGACCGCTTCCAGGGCCTCCATTGTGAGCCCCGATCGCTCCACCCCTTCCACCACGATAAAAAGTCCTACAAAGAGCACGAGCAGTCGCCAGTCTATGGAAGCATAGACCTTTTCGGGCTTTATTCTTCGGGTGATCAGAAGATACGCTGCTGCGCCGATTGCCACCGGTGTCATGGGCAGTCCCAGGAAGAAAAGAGCCATCATTATTATCGAAGTCAGTGTGGATTTAATGAGGAGCTGCCTGTGTATCCGGGCATGCGCAGGCGATATGGATATTGCGGCCTGTCGAAAGACATCCCTGTACATAACCCTGATGATTACGCAACATAGGACGAGACCTGCAAGGGCTACCGGCAGAAGCTTTGCCGTGAACCTCGCATAGCTGATGCCCGAGAAACTGCCGATCATAATGTTCTGGGGATTACCTGTTATGGTTGCGACACTTCCGATGTTTGCGGCCATGCACAACGCAAGCAGGAACGGTATCGGGTTCAGCCCCGAACGTATGGTTATTGCAAGCACAAGCGGGGTAAAGGCAAGGCAGACAGTGTCATTGATAAATAGGGCGGATAGTCCGCCGGAAAGAAAGACGACGGCGTAAAGCAGTGTTGAGGGGCGACTGATATGGGACATTACATATGTGGATGCGAGCCGGAAAAAACCGGCCAGACGCAGATTCGCGACCACTATCATGAGGCTGAAGAGAAGGATGATGGTGTTATAGTCAACCGCCCGATGTGCGGCCTCGACATCCAGAACTTTGAATACAATCATCAGAGATGCGCCTATGAGGGCCGCGCCTGTGCGGTCGATGCGGAAAATGGGCGGCTGCCCGACTGCGATCAGGGCATAAGTGAATATGAATATTATCAGCGCAGCGTCAATCTGCATGGCCCCTCATTTACAGCTCTACATAGCCCCTGATCTTCTCAAGTCTTTTCCCCTTGATCCCCAGATCTTCGATCCTGCCTATCCTGCCCTCGCTGCGGATTGATAAAATCCTCTTCACCGATTCAAGCCCGAGGCCGGGCACGCGCAGCAGCTCTTCCCTGTCTGATTTGTTTATTCCAACCGGGAAGAAATCGGGATGTCTTTCCGCCCAAATTTCCTTGGGGTCTTTATCGAGACTCAGGTTCCCCTGCTCATCCAGCAGGATATCCTCTCCGGTAAAACCGTATTTCCTGATCAGGAAATCGGTCTGATAAAGGCGGTGCTCGCGCATGAACGGTTTTTCAGGATTAGCAAGCGTGTATTTTTCTCCCGGGATATCGGGCTTGCCGAGGCCTTTCTGATAAGATGAAAAATAGACCCTGCGGAATTTAAGCCGGTTGTAAAAGCCGAACATATATTTCACGATCTCGGAATCGGTTTCGTCCGACGCTCCGACGATGAACTGNGTCGT
>JGI20214J51088_10000126_pt1 | contig 53299 bp, 42 predicted proteins | sample WetSurMetagenome_FD_51088 | JGI IMG/M metagenome (IMG submission 51088) | reverse complement strand
AGTGAGTAGATAATCGCAGCTCTGATTGCTGCATCGTGATTCCCACAAAACAGGAAGTTCTTCCTGCCGAGCGCAAGCGGCCTGATGGCATTCTCCACAAGATTGTTGTCTATCTGGAACCTTCCGTCGTTGACGTAGCGGCCAAGTCTCGGAAGCAAAGGAAGTGTGTAGCTGATAGCCTTGCCCATCCTGCTGTTCTCGGATACCTTGCTCACCGTATCATACATCCATTTCTCGAACTCCAGGATAATAGGATAGGACTCTTTCCGGCGTTTATCCTTAAGTGCATCACCGGTCATTTCTGCCTCCCTGGCCTCATTCTCGATATGATACAGCTTGTTTATGTATACGAGCCCCTCGCTTGCCTTTCTGTTATCCTCTTCAATGGCATCGCTGAACTTCCTTCTTGCGTGTGCCCAGCAGCCTATGACCTGTATGCGAGGATCTCCCTCGAACTGGTCATATGCGCCATAACCATCAGTCTGGATAGTGCCACGGTATCCGCGAAGCAGCTTGCGAGCCGTCTCGTAGCCCCTTGAGCCCATGTCGTAATGGAACACCACCAGATGATCCTCTACCGCTCTGGTACACCATATATAGCCCTTAATCGCACGGTGCTTCTCATTGTCGATTACCGGCAATGTGCTCTCGTCAACCTGTATATAGTCTCTTGACAACACTTCTCGTTTGAGGATATCATACAGCAGCTTCAGCTTCTCGCACGTTGCTGCGTACCAGTCATTCATCGTCGAGTCGCTGATCGTGACGCCAAGTTCTTTATACTTCTGTATCACCCTGTAGAAGGGCATGTGGTAGAAAAATTTCTGTATTATGATATCTGCCAGGAGCGATGCGGAGGCCATGCATTTAGGGAGTGGCATCACCGGCAGCGGAGCAAGCTCGAAGACGTTTCTTTCGGGATCCTTTATCTGAAGATTTGACTTGAGAACCAGCTTGTGACGAATGATTCGTCTGACGTATAACTGCTCGCTAACATGTACCAGAACATCCGTAGTCTCCGGCTCTAACTCTGTATAGTCTTCTTTGTTTGCAACCTCCGGATAGATGTGCTCTTCCTTCACCTCAAGATTGCCTGTATCTATCGCTTTGCGCGGCTTCCTTTCAAAGGACTTTACCTTGATGACTTTCAGCTCTTCGTTGTTTGCCTTTGCCACTTCCGCATCCAGTGCAGCCTTCTCTTCTTCCGTCATCTCTTCTCCGAAGAGCGTAGGCTCGCTAAGTACCGCAGGATCAAGCGGAAGGTTCTTCTCGCTCATCTTTCCGAACATCTTCTTGCGAAGCCAGTACAGTTGATCCTCAAGTGAGACAACTCTTTTGCGGAGATTTTCATTCTCCGCTTTAAGTACCGCTATCTCCTGCTCTGAAGTCATCTTCTTGTCTCACTTTCAATAATTTAAAGTTACTCAAAAACGACAATATATGCAAGCCTGCAGCACTTTTTCTTCTACTTTTTCCACCTGCTTTTCAGCCCATCAAGACGTGCCTGACGACTGTCCGGATCCGACATGATCCCCTCTACCATTTTCCTCAGATCTCCCCATCTTACCGATGTCGATACGGTCTCTTCCGATGCAGGTATCGGCATCCCGAACGTCCCCCTGTCAAGCATCTTCGAGTAGATCACCATGCCTCCGGTCTCGTAGTGTAGCAGCTTTACCCGGTTTCTCCTTCTGTTGACGAAGATGTAGACATCCCCATTCCTCGGATCGACTCCCATCCTGTTGTTCACAAGACCACTCAATGTATAGTAGCTCTTCCTCATGTCCGTCGGCTCCTTGTAGAGCCAGTACCGGAACCCTTCCTCAAGACTGAACATTGGCCGAGGACGCTACGATTATCTCCTGGATCTGACGGCTTGTCAGGCTCCCGTTTATGCGCATCATCGTCCCGTTCGGTATCTTCAACTCTATGCTGACTGCCGCCGGTTCGCTGTTGTCGCACTTGCATTTAGACCTGCCCCGTGTCCGGCCTGGTTTTATCGGATTCGGAAAAAACTGGCTGCCTGGCAGCAACTCAAGAAAACCTCCAAAATTATTATCATTGGCTATATACTTGCGTTTAGCATCATAAAACTTCCACAACGGAATATCCAGTTCCTGAAGCCTTGTCTTATAGCTGATCTTCTGTCCTTCGCAGTAGGTTATTATCTCCGCAACCTCTTCCTTTGTCATCATACGCTTTCGCTTTTTCTATGATGTGAAGATAAGCCCTACATGCTTGCCTCAAAAGACGTACTTTATCGGAGGCTTACTTCTATACAGTCATGTATTCCTCTCAGCGCCGGAATGTCGGCTGCTTGTAGTCTTTGACTTTCGACATCTTTTCTGTGCCCTGCTTCATGTCCACGGCCGTCTCGCCGTTTGGAAGCAGGTAAATCCAGCTTTTTGTCTGTGATTCCATCTGTTTTTATAAGACCGATTTTTGGTCCTGTTTTCTATTTACATTCTAATAATAATCAATTTCTTCTGCATACTTTCTTGGCACGTTTCTTTTAATATTATCGGATTTTATGCCTGGGTATATCACAGAGCAATTTTTTCTGTAAAATATCATGTCAAAGAACGTTTGTGAGCATGCTTTCGGCTCACAAAAACATTCAAGTTAAAATTCATGAAAAAGACACAATAACAGAGATTTAACTAAAAGGAAGTCGCTTCTTTTACCAAGAAAAGAGAGTTGATGATATAGGATGTTTTAAGATTAGTTCCTAATAACTATTAGAAGCCTCTAACGTTGGCGATATGGCCAATAAGGGATTGCGAGCTACATTCCTGTCCACTTACACCGAATTTTAAGCGGGGCAGGACGCTGGAATTACCACCGAAACCCTATTATTGCTACACTTTGCTGGCGTTTAGTGCATTTTATTTTTTCTTATAATTTGTTAGCAATACTTTAATATCGCTGTTTTCTGCAATATCAAAGGCAGTTTCACCACTGTTTAATTTTAACTCGGTATTTGCCCCTTTTGACAAAAGCAGTTTTACAATTTCCTCATGGCCTGCATTAGAAGCAGCCATCAAAGCAGTTGCACCATTGTTTTCTTGGATATCTGTTTTTGCGCCTTTCTCAAGCAGGAGTTTAACAACTTCGGTGTTCCCCATTTGTGAGGCAATCATTAGAGCCGTAAATCCATTATCCAATTGTAAATCCAAATTAGCACCTTTATCTAAGAGCAATTTTACAATTTCAATATTGTTCTGTTGTGAAGCCGCAAGCAAAGCAGTTGAATTTTTAAAACCCTGTAAATCAACTTTAGCACCTTTTCCCAATAGTACTTTAACTACTTCAGTATTCCCCATCGCAGAAGAAATTATAAGCGCAGTAAATCCCTTATTGGATTTTAAATCAAGGTTAGCCCCCATATTTAAGAGCAGTTTAACGGTTTCAATTTGATTAGCTTGTGAAGCAAAATAAAGGGCAGTATACCCTTCGTTATTTTGTAAATTTAACTTTGCTCCTTTATCCAACAACAACCTAACAACTTCAGTATTTCCTTTTTCTGATGCCGCCATAAGGGAAGTTACACCAAAAATATCTTGAATATCAAGTTGTGCTCCATATGTTAACAGTAGTTTAACTACTTCCGTTTGCCCCCTCTGTGAAGCAACCCATAGAGCATTAACACCGTTTCTAGCCTGTAAATTAGGTTTAGCTCCATTATCTATCAGAAGTTGGACAATCTGATCGTACCCCTCTTGGGAAGCAAAGTAAATGGCTGTTTTTCCATCGTTTCTTGATAAGGCTACATTAGCTCCTTTATTCAATAAGGACTTGACAACTTCAGTACATCCATTTAATGCCCCGTACATCAAAAGGCTGGTGCCATCATCTTTTGTATAATTAACAAATTGGATCGAATCAGTTAATCCTAGTGAAAGGGAGCAATCCTTAGTCTTTAAAGTCTGTATTAATTTTTCTGCTTGATTATCTATTTGACCGAGCACGTTAGTTATAAAAAAAATGCTTATAATTAAAGCAATAAATATAATTCGATAAATGCTTTTTGAGCTTAGTGATGAAATTCTTGGCTGCATATAATAATATATTTTACCTACTCTCAAGAGGATTTTCGGCATACTCCTTTAACTTTTATATTAATTTAAACCTATGAAGGAATCAGTTTGATGTGTATAAAGTTCTTTCCTCTTAATTAATCCTTTTTCCAGTTGCTTTCCACTTAGTGCCATCAGGTGATATATAAATATGCCACCGACCTAAATGATACATAACTGAGCTTCCGCTCCAACTCGCAACTTCCCCCGTTATTTCAATAATATTTTTATCAGTTTGATTACGCGAAGCAGTAAGTATTTCAATTCCAACACCTCCATAGTTCTCTTTTGCTTCGGTAACAACATTCCAAACAAGATCTCGAATTTCTTTTATTGTTGGTGAAGGATAGCTTTCATATTTGAGAGCGGAACTAATTAAATATTCAACAATATCAAGGTGAAAATCTTTGTTGTCTTTATAATAGTTGCCAAAATCAGATACATATATCGCTGATTCGCTTGAGGTTTGATAATTGATATCGGCACCTTTGCTGACTAGTAGTTTAACTAACTCTAAATTATTGTTTACGGAAGCATACATTAATGCAGAAGGTCCACCTTGATTATCAGCATTCACGTTTTCTTTATTTGAAAGAAGTGATTTTACTTTCTCAATGTCATTTTGTTTTGCTGCCTTTACCAAAGGAGGTGTTGTTATCTCATTTAATGTAGCTTTTGCATCCTTTGCATAACTGCTTTGAGGATATTTAGTGAGGAATGATTTAAGTGCATCCACAGTTCCCAACGTTTGGGCACTATTCCACTCAAGCGCTTCCAAATTTGTTTTGGCTTCACTTAAGTAGGTCGATTGGGGATACTTAGTGATGAATTGCTCATAGCCGCTCACTGTATTTAAACTTTTTGAATTCTGCCATTCGAGATTTTCCAGATTCAATTTAGCAACCCCAATATTCTTAGCATCCGGATGATTTCTTATGTATATTTCAAATCCAGATACTGTGTTTTCGATTATTGCTGCTTGCCAATCATTTTTAGTTTTCAGTTCATTTATAAGCGCTTCTGCATCGGTGGAAAATCGTGATTGTCCATGTTTTGATAGAAAATCCTCATACGCTTGTATGGTGTTAAGCTTCTTAGCATTTTGAAATTCCAATTGTTCAATGCACTGTTTTGCCAATTCAGTGTACTCACCTTCAGGGTACTTCTGTATAAAATTCTCGTAGCCTTCAATAGTGTTAAGAACTTTTGTGTTTTCCCATTTCTTTTTCGATTGGCCAAATACAGAAATTGAACAGACAAGCCAAATTGTCAAAATGAATAAAATCTTTTTCATATAACGTTAAAATGAATTTGACCTACTCTTTGTCGGATTTTCGGCTTACTCCTATTTTGCATAAACACTAATGCGCTTATATATTCACCTTTATTGTTCAATGGTGCATTTTCGGGAAAATATATACACCTGTAATAGATTTACACGCCTGTAAAAACCTTTCTCTTCAAGTCCTACTCAGACAGGATTGCCTTTTAAAAATATGAAATAAAATATTAGTTGTCAAGTATATTACTGAATTTTATGAACGAATTCAAAAAGAAGGAGGGAGTACTTGTTGTGGGTAAACCGGTACGGCAATAATTCCACAAATGTCCTTCGCCCTGTGTGGCTCGTAACAAGCTTTTAACGCGGCTTTGGTGTCAGTAATATAAGTTATTAACAATTTAAGACGAGTTGTGCAACAGCTACATATGTTAGCAGCTGTTATTATTTTATCTTTTAAAGAATTTTATTTATCCTTAATAAGTCGAATACTTTCACCACAGTCTCTAACCAAGGGCACTAAGTTTGCTGTTCCATATAGAGCATTGCAGGAGAAGCTCTGTTCTTCGTTGCTTGCACTCCAGAATTCTGCGGTCAACTCAATGAGACTAAATTGTCCAACAGCGGCTCGAAATCCACCAAACAAAGCATTAAAACCGCTACTGCCTCCATTTATTAATGCAGCAAATACTTTTTTATCATCAGCACCTAAATATTTATATAAAATATTCCACTCAGCTATTGTTGGTAAATGCCAGCCTTTGGGTGCTATGCTATCAATTGCATACCAACTGTAAAGATATCCATACTTAATTACATTACTTTCGTCGTTATCGTATGCCCAATAACTGCCTGCTTTTGTCTTGTAAGCAAGATTTTCAGCAAACCATATTTGTGTACCAATTTTAACGGTTTTATAAACCTTACCATCTCGTGGGTCTGTAAAAGTTCCTTTATCCTGCGAATAAGCATTTAATAAACAAAATGCCAATCCTAAAATTAAAATCATTTTTTTCATATTTATGGATTTGAAATTTCGCTTACTTGTTTACGGCTTTGGCAATCCGTGTACTTTATAATAGGTGCTAACGTGTGTTAGGCAAAGTACATTTATATTTTCTCAATTTGTTCAATCAATTTTCCAAATAGAAATTCTTGGATTCTAATGATTTTGTCATTTTTATCATACAAAAAAATAAATTCTTCTGTTGATGGTTTTGACTTTAAATTTTCATTCGGGTTTCCCAGAGTTGGTCTATTTCCCATTCGCACAGGTCGATTCTTATTGTCATAAGAAATTATGTAAGTATAAGGAAGTTGATTGCAAATGAAACACCCTGAATATTCATATTCAACTACCCGTGATAATGAGTCGTATCTGTAAGTTATGGTCCAATTTGAATAAAACTTTTTTTCTTTAGTTGAGTCTGCCCAAACCACTTGAGTTTCGTTCTTATACCTTTTATCAATAAATTTTTCAGGATAATAATAAGGCTTAAAAAAATGCTGTCTATAAAAGGTTAGATCTAGTGTATCGCAAAATGGTATTGTGTCAATAACTGCCTTGTATTCCTTACCTTCTGAGTCGAAGTAGGTCGTCTTAAAAAATCCATTGTCTTTTCCTTCTTTACACGAAAAGTTAAACAAAATAATTAAAATCAATGATATCAGTCTCGTCTTCATTCTATTGTGCCTACACGTTTATATGTTCACATTTTATAGATTTACATACCTGTAAAAACCTAACTCTTTAAATCTTACTCAGACAGGATTGACTCTGAAAGGTATGAAAGAAAATGTTTTGTTGTTCAGTTGATTACTGATTTTATTTTCATTTGAGACAATAGGTAGGAGGGAGCACTGGCCCTTGGGTAAGCCAGTACGGCAATAGCTCTATACATAATTATGAGACAGAAAACTCTATGCAAAAACACTCAGATCCTGAAGTGCCTGGTTGGTCCGCAGCTCTTTAAGCTTGATATACGTTTCGAAACTGCTTAATGTCTTGTGCCCCGTCTGAGCCATGTCAAGATTAATTGCCACTACTTGAATGCTAAGCAAATATAAAATTAACAATTATGACCGGACCTGTATGAAACAAATGTTAATGGCTGTCAGTGTTTTAAACATGGCGCCTTTTTAATACGCTTTATTTTTTGTTGGTCTATTTGTTTTATTTTTAGATGAGAACATGATAGTGAGGGCCAATCTTACCCGAGCTTTTTGTCCATGATGAATTCCAGGCTTCCAATAAGGCATTCCGCTCATTACCCTTATAACCTCGAGGTCTGCATCTTTATTTAAACTTTTTTGAATTGTCATATTACTTATTGCCCCATTCTTTTCTATTACAAACATGAAAATTACTTTACCATCTGAACTCTCAACATAATTAAGATTGTTTTGTAAATAGGTTGTAAGGCTATCGAATCCACCAATGAACACAGGCATAGTATCAACTTTAGAGAAAATGAACCCGGTATCAATTCTCGTCTTAATACTGATTTTATACTTTTCCTGAGCCTCTGATTCTGCTCTATCAATTATATCCTTTCCATATAATACATGAATCAGGCCATAGGCCTGAGATATCTTAGCCCGGGGCAACGCCCCGGGTAAGCAACCACATAACCATAAGAAGCCCCAGAGGGGCGCAATAAAGAATCAGGCGTCATTTGGAACACCATCAATAATAATTCTCGCAAAGGGATATGAGATTTAAATTAACAGGATTATGCCGCCTGCGGCTCCATGATCCGTAGGAGGGGGCTTTGCACAAAAAAAATCCTCCACCTGAGGTGTTGATTTTTTATTTATAGTGACTCTCACGAAGCGAGCTTCGTTCGACTCACCATAAATAAAAAATCCCGCCCTTTGGGCGGGAGGATTTTTTTTGTGATCCCGACAGGATTCAAACCTGTAACCTTCTGATCCGTAGTCAGATGCTCTATTCAGTTAAGCTACGGGACCATTCGCTCCACATCTTGATAACACTCGCGTTACCTTGCCTGTCTGCGCGTGCAAATATACATATATTTTTCTCAGAATAATTACTTAATTTTAAATTCTCAATGTAATAAGAAGGAAAATTAATCCGTTTAACTGCAAAACACAATGATTATGAAGAAGATTATCCGTTTGACAGGAATTGTTATTGCATCACTGATTGTTCTGATACTGGCTGCAGCTATACTGATACCGGTACTCTTCCGCGATAAGATAAAAACAAAAGTACAGACCGAGATCAACTCAATGGTAAACGCACAGGTGAAGTTCCAGGATTACAAACTGAGCCTCTTTAAAGCCTTCCCAAACGCTGCATTCTCAATTAATGATGTGAGCGTTGTTGGTAAGGACCAGTTCCTCGGAGATACCCTGGCTTACATTAAATCATGCGACATAGTCTTTAACCTCGCCAGCATCTTCTCAAGTTCGGGATATGAAGTTAAATCGATAGTCATTGACAGACCTCTTGTCAATGCAAAGGTACTGAAGGATGGCAAAGCTAACTGGGACATAATGAAGGAGACAACTGCTGCCCCGGAAACGACTGCCACAGAGCCAACCGGCACCTCTTCATTTAAAGTTGTGATGAAACAGTTCAGGATTGATAACGCAAGAATAAAATATACTGACGCATCGGCAGATATGACCGCAGATTTAAAAGATCTTAATTTTCTGCTTTCAGGCGATATGACTTCAACACGCACCAACCTTGCAATGAACATTGACATCGCACAACTAACCTACGGGATGAGCGGGGTTAATTATTTAAATAAGGCAAAAGCTGAACTAAAAGCCAACCTTGACGCCAGACTTGATTCAATGATATTTGTTTTGAAAGACAACTATCTGAAACTTAACGATATTAAAATTGTTTTTGCAGGCAAGGTGGCTATGCCTGCTGATGATATCTTCACAGATATCACTTTCAACACTCCTGAGACTTCATTCAAATCGCTTTTGTCAATGATCCCTGCAATATATATGAAGGGATATGAAAACCTTAAGGCGTCTGGTACATTTGCCCTTGACGGTAATGTAAAGGGCACCTACAGCGATAAAGACAGCACGATGCCAAATGCAAAAGTCAATATGCTTGTTGAGAACGGCGTGATAAGCTATCCTGACCTGCCTGAGAAAATTACTGCTATCAATGTAAACGCCAGGGTTGACTACAACGGAACAGATATGGACAAGACTACTGTTGACGTAAGCAAATTCCATCTTGAACTTGCCGGAAACCCGTTCGACATACGCCTGCACCTTGCAACACCAATCAGTGACCCGTCATTTGATGTTAATGCAGTTGGTAAAATAGATCTTGCCAAACTGCAGAAAGCTGTCCCGATGGATAGTATATCTCTCAGCGGCCTTATTGACATGGCAGTTACAATGTCGGGGAGAATGTCGATGGTGGATAAACAACAGTATGATAAGTTCACTGCTGAGGGGAAGGTCAATATTAAATCGATGCTGATTGCAATGACAGATATGCCTGCGGTAAGTATCAGCGATGCCTCATTCGTCCTTACTCCGGCTTACTCGGAGATGACAAAGCTGAACATGAAAGTAGGGGATAAGAGCGATTTTTCACTTCAGGGACGACTTGAAAACTATATACCTTATATTTTCTCCAAAGGAATAATCAAAGGTAAGATGACCCTTACATCAGCTCTTATTGATGCAAATAACATCATGTCGAAGATGAAATCGACCGAGACCACAACTGCTGAGGATACAACATCTCTGGCGGTAGTTGTCATCCCCCGTAATATTTCATTTGTATTTGATGCTTCTGTGAAGAAACTCATATATGAAAATCTGGAGGCCTCTGAATTCAAGGGGAATATTGTTGTAAATGATGGTGTTGTTACGCTGAATAATACCGGCATGCAGGCTCTGGGTGGCAGTATCTTAATGAATGCAACATATGACACCAGAGATACCACAAAGCCGACAGTCAAGGCTGACCTGAACCTTGCAAACGTAGGTGTTAAGGAGTCGTTCAATGCCTTCAATACTGTTAAAATGCTTGCTCCAGTTGCCAACGGTATAAACGGGAATATATCAGTTAACCTTAAATATGATGGTCTTCTATCTAAGAAGATGATGCCAATTGTCAGTTCAATCAACGGTCTGGGTTCATTTAAGGCAGACCAGCTTCAGATAGTAAAGTCTGATGTAATGGACAAGGCAATGGGGCTCGTAAAAATGCCTTCAGGCTATTCAAAGACATTACAAAACATAAGTGCCAGCTTCTCAATAAAGAATGGCAGAGTGTATGTCAAACCGTTTGATACTAAGCTTGGGAATGTTAAGCTAAATATTGGCGGAGACCAGGGGCTGGATAAGACAATGAATTTCACAGTCAAGGCTGAAATACCTTCAGCCGATCTGGGCTCAGCCGCAAACAGCCTTATAAGCTCTCTCACTTCAAAAGCAGCCGGCTATGGTGTTAATATAAAGCCTTCAGATGTTGTTAAGCTAAGCCTTAACGTAGGAGGCACCTACTCCAATCCTACAATAAAACCATTCTTTGGCGGAAGCAGTTCAGAGGGCTCGGTTGCCTCAGGTGTTACCTCCTCATTAAAAGAACAGGCCACTGATAAGGTAAAGGCAGAGGCTACGGCTGAGACTGACAAACTTTTTAAGGAAGCTGAGACGCAGGCACAGAAAGTGCGTGATGAAGCTGCCTCTGCTGCAAAATCAATCCGTGACGAGGCCGATAAGCAGGCAGCAAATCTTGTTAAAGAGGGAGAAGCCAAAGGCCCGCTGGCAGGCATGGCTGCTAAAAAGGCTGCTGAAAAGCTGAAGAGTGAGGCTGACAAAAAAGCAACGAAGCTTGAGACCGAGGCAAATGCCAAAGCAGATAAAATCCTGGCCGATGCCAAACAGAAATCGACCGAGGTAATAAATAAATAATGCATATGATTAATAACAGGTAAATAAAAAAGGCTCCGATTTCGGAGCCTTTTTTATTATGTAGCTAAGCCTAGTAAATCTTTTCTTTGATACGGGCTTTCTTGCCGGTAAGCTTACGAAGATAGAATATCCTTGCCCTGCGTACCTTACCATACTTGTTAACCTCAATCTTATCGATAAAAGGCGAAGAAATAGGGAAGATTCTTTCAACTCCTATGTTACCTGACATCTTTCTTACAGTAAAGGTCTCTGTGTTGGCAGATCCTGATCTCTGTATTACAACGCCACGGTACTGCTGAATTCTTTCCTTGTTACCTTCAACAATTTTATAGTGTACTGTAACCGTGTCACCAGCTTTAAATTTGGGGAACTCCGTGCTTACAGCAAATTCCTTTTCAACAACATTCATTAAGTTCATCGCGCGAAAATTTGTGTTCTCAACTTGTTTCAAAATCGGTCGCAAACTTACAAAAATATTTTTTATTATTTGCAAATAAGCGACCGATTTTGAAACAAATAGTTAAGAATCTTATTTTTTACCTTGCTTTTAGCTTGTCACCGGTGTCTTCAACTATTCTCTTATACCATTCTTCGGGGTATCCGGGCTGGCTAAGATTAGGATTCACATACTTGTATCCGGGCTTTGGATCAGCCTTTGTCTTGACGTTACCATCCACATACTTCACAAAGAGGAACCTGTAAAAATCCTTCCAGGTGCTTACAGTATTGTCTCCGGCCTTAACCGAGTAGTCTGTCAGGTATGCTATTGCTTTCTTCGGAGACTTCTTATAGAGGTCGGCAGCAACTTTGTCAACACTGGCTGTCTCCGCAATATATTTGTTTTCAAGCTCACTTTGTTTTGCCTGTACCTCAGGCATAAGAACTGATGTGCGTGTATAGATGAAGTTTGACATCTGGTTGAACACCCAGAACCCTGCATCATCACTGAATGTCATTATATCACCGTTTCCAACGGCATATGAATGAGGAACCTTAGTCATACCGCAGTACATAGGGGTATAAACGGTATAATATGTGTCGTCAACGCCAAACCAGCTTATTCCGCCTACAGGGTCAGGAAGCCAGTTGCGGCTCTGTGCAATAAACGAAAAACCTGTCTGCTGGGTAGAGATGGCTCTCTCCTGAATATAATTCTCACCGTTAACCTTATATGCCATTGGTCTCCAGCGAACGGTGCTTCCATAAGGACCAGCGCCGATATCTTTAGTCATATCCATCGGAGTATTCTGATAATAGTCTCTCATCATCCCAAATACATCCTGGAGGCTCAGTTTATGATCAGGTTTGATCCATAACGGCATCTTGTGTTTGAGATCATATCCCATTGCATAGTCAAGATATTCTTTCATTGTGCTGTTTACCTTGTTGAAACCTGACCATACTCTTGCTTCGCAGGCACGAGCACCTGAGAATGTCAGCGGAGCATATGCATCGCAGAAGCTGAAGTCAGCATCAGCACCGGTATACCATCCATGCTCACGGGCAAGATCAATTACATCGGCAGCGTAAACTGTTTCAACTTCAGGGTTGAAGACCTTGTTTATGTCATTTGAAGTAATAGAGGTCTTTCCGTCGGCAAGAGGAAATGTTGTTATTCTTGCCTGATTGGCATGGCCTGATATGTAACCATCCGGAATCCTGCGTGCAACAAATGCGATCCCTTTTTTACCCGGGCCCTTGCCAATGATCTCCATGATCCACACTTCATTGGCATCAGAAATTGACAACGATTCACCCTCGCTGCAGTAACCATACTTCTCGGTCAGGGTGACAAAGTTGTAGATTACCTCCCTGGCATTTTTGGAACGTTGCAAGGAGATGTAAATAAGGCTTCCATAATCCATAATGGCATTTGGATTAAAAAGTTCTTCTCTTCCGCCATAGGTGGTTTCACCTACTGATACCTGATGCTCATTTATGTTCCCGATTACTGAGTATGTAAACGGTACCTGTTCTATCTGACCAAGGTATTTTCCCGTGTCCCATTCATATATGTCAAGCATTGATCCGGCTTTGTATTTCATGGCCGGGTAATAATATAGCTCACCGTATAAGACATGTGAATCAGCTGAATAAGAAATCATTGACGATCCGTCTTTTGTGGCTCCCTTCGTTATCAGGAAGTTTGAACAAGCCATGGTATCTTCCGGGGTAAGGGTTGAGATAAACACCATACCCAGAATAAGTAACATTATTCTCTTCATCATTCTTGTTTTGATATTAATTTGAATTATTGTGTTTGTTTTGGTTAGTAACATGTTATAAAAAAATAAGCATTGTCAATATTCAATGTCTTGTAATGCTTTTATGGCTGCTTTCATGCGGTGAATATCGGCTGTTTTGTATTCAAAATCTGAAGCAGGCGTCATGCTGCCCATATTTACGCCTTTTTTCCTGTATATCATCTGACTTTCGCCCTGCCCGCGTGCCGAGAGGTGAAACTCTTTTGCTCCTGTTGCAATTGCAATGGAAGAAATATTAAACTCATCAATACCGCACCCTGGCATCACAATGATTTTGTCATCAGCTAAAGAGACAAGCTCTTTTATCAGCATAACACCCTCAACAGCTCTTTTTGCCTGACCTGAGGTGAGCACTCTGGACGCACCTGTTGAAATGATCTCTTCAATACCCCTGAACGGATCATGGCACATATCAAACGCACGGTGGAAAGTCACCTTCATCGGGTAAGCATATTCAACCAGTTTTGACATACGGTCAACGTCAATCGCGCCATCACTTAGAAGCATTCCGGCTACAATACCATTTGCCCCTGCCTCACCGGCAATGTCAATGTCGTGTTTCATTACGCTGAAATCAGAATCACTGTAAAGGAAATCGCCGCCTCTTGGCCTGATAATTATATTCAGATCAATGTTGATATTTGAACGCACCATAGAGATCAGACCCATGCTGGGAGTAAGGCCTCCTTCACTGAGGGCTGAGCAGAGTTCAACCCTTCCTGCTCCGGCCTCTTCAGCTCTGCAGGCTGATTCCACAGAATCAACACATATTTCAACAATAAACGACAATACAACTCATTTTAAGGGATGAAAAGTACATAAATTTTACTAATATTGCTTTATTAAAAAAACTTAAAATGATGAAACCTTCGTTATTAGTACTGGCAGCTGGCATGGGCAGCAGATATGGTGGTAATAAGCAACTTGACCAGGTTGGCCCATCAGGCGAAACGATTATCGATTATTCAATTTATGATGCGAAGAGAGCCGGCTTCGGGAAAGTTGTTTTCGTTATCAGACGGGATATCGAAGAACAGTTTAAGGAGACTTTTGTAAAAAGACTCAAGGATGTAATTGAAATTGATTATGTCTTCCAGGAATTAGGGAACCTGCCGGAAGGATTCACCGTCCCGGCCGACAGACAAAAGCCATGGGGAACAAGCCATGCAATCCTCGTTGCAAAGGACAAGATAAAGGAACCATTCGGCGTAATAAACTCTGATGACTATTACGGAGTTGACGCATTTAAAATACTCTATGAGTTCCTGACTGGTGATAAGAGTGAGAATAACTACTGCATTGTGGGGTACAAACTGGGAAACACCTTGTCTGAACATGGACAGGTTAACAGGGGAATATGCAAGGTGAGCTCAAAGGGACTTCTTGAAAATATTGTTGAGACCCGCGGAATTGAAAAGACCGCCGATGGCGCAAAAGTCATTGATGGAAACGGGAATGTGCAGCATTTTACCGGCCAGGAGATTGTATCGATGAACCTGTGGGGATTTAAACCATCATGCTTCAGCTTCCTCAATATGGAGTTCAGCAATTTTCTCCGCACGAAAATCTCAGACCCGAAATCCGAACTTGATATCCCAACCTCTGTTGACAAATACGTGAAGAAAGGCGAAATGACAATTCAGATACTTACAAGTAACAGCAGGTGGTTTGGTGTGACATATCGCGAAGACAAACCGTTTGTTGTTGAAAGCATACGTAAAATGGTGGATGCCGGCATATACCCGGAGAGACTATTCTAGATAGAAGTCGAAAGTCAAAAGTCAAAAGTCGAAAGGCGGGATATTTAGCCTATAACCTTTAGACATTAGACTTTAGACTTTAACCTACCACGCAAAACTACTCTTCACAGTTTTGATGTTACCTCTGTTATCCGCAACAGTAATTTCTAACTGATGGGTGGTCCCTTTACTGATCCTGGTTTCATCAAAACGATAGATCAGAATGCTGTTTTTTGCATCATACTCAAAGAGTGCCCAGTTGCCATCAATATAACCATTGTAGCTGCGGATACCTGAGCGGTCGTCGGTTATTATGACTGAGAGAGATGCCTTACCCGACAGGTTTGCACCTTTCACAAAGGTCGGTTTAATTGTGGGTGCAACGGTATCAATACATACCGCATATCGTCCGAATGATCTGACCTCGGCAGACAAATAGCCAAATCTCATCTCACCTCCCATATAAATACAATGATTTGCCCTGTCAATCCTGCCGAGATAAAGTTTGCTTTCAAGGCCATGGGGGATAGAATCGGGTTTGATTGAAATTCTTATCACATCATTTATTGCTGTTGATTCATTATGCACCTGATGTATTCCGGAAAGAAAACCCTGTGATTTAGGCTTGTATCCATATTTGAAACAGAGAGTGTCATATAATGCATTGGCAGGTATGTGAACTTTTATGCCTTCAGATTCAAAGTCAGCAGATTTACCAAAAGGAATAATTTTATCGCATGTCATTTCCACAGGTCTTACCGGTGCTTTAGTCAGCGACCTGACTTTAAAGTTTACTTTTGAAACATTTCCCTTAGCGTCTGAAACAGCAATTGAAATAAAATGAATACGGTCATCGTTAAATTCTGTCAGTCCTCTGTTGACCATTTTGTCATACATTGAAAGCTTATTTCCGGGCTCAAGCCACAGCATGTGGATGTATTCATTGTTTTCAATTCTGCGGCTGTAGTCAATATGACTGTTTATATATCTTGATTCACTGTATGAAAACCTGTTGGCGATGAATTCATATATTTCTGATGAGTCAACCTCAACACGTATTTTGTAGACCCCGCATTTGTTTTGGCTGTCATCAAATGTATCCCACGTCTTTATTCCAAAGCCAATAAGACCGTTCACCCTTATAACCTGATCTGCTGCAACAGAATATCTGCCAGATGCGCCTGTAGCTTTGAATGCAAGTGAGGAATGTGAATTATTAACTGATGAATAGCGTGTCACAGGATATATGATCACCTTATCTATGGCGGGTTTTACGCCATCAGTGACACCCAGATTAAAAAGCAGCGGGTTGACCGGGTTTTCCGTTGATGACTCCCTTATTTCAAAATGGAGATGCGGGCCTGCCGAACCCCCGCTGTTGCCTGACCAGGCAATTATGTCGCCTGACTTTACGGGGAACTTGTCACGCTCAGGGTAAAGCGTTATGGCAAAGCTCTTTAGTCCGTACTGGTTTGCCTCAACGTATCCGGCAATATCTTTCCTGAAATGATCAAGATGTCCGTAGACTGTTGAATAACCATTTGAATGTCTTATATATATAGCATTGCCGAATCCGAAAGGACTGACACTGATGCGGTAAACGTAACCATCAGCTGCACATTTAACCTCTTTTCCTATAGTGCCGCCTGTCTTCAGATCAAGACCTGAATGAAAATGGTCATCACGCAGTTCGGCAAAGCTGGCCGACAAAGAGGGCTGAATGCTCAACGGGTAAATGAAGATATTTTTATCTGTTATCTGTGCACGGCAATAAATGGGCACAACGAGTAAGAAATAGAGAACAAAAAAACAGTTTTTCATTAATAATTAATTGAAGTGTGCAAATCTATATCTCCTGTTTGGAAGGACAAACTAATTGGTCCTTTTTTTTGAAAATAGATATAACATTAGTATTTTTGTATTAAAGTAATTCCGTATGGTTGTTAAGGGATATGAAGAATATCTTTTGTTGAAAAGATCCGTTGAAGGATTAATTCTGGAGCAGGGAAAGCTTAAGGATATCATTTCGCATCTTGAGACAGAACTTGAAGAGACCAGGAAAGAGTTGCTTGAGAAAACTGAAGAAGCAAAAGAGCTTAAAACAAAGTATGAGAGAGCGAGATTTTCAGGAGCGATCCTTGGAAATCCGGAAGATGCCGAGATGGCAAAGAGGAGGGTGAATGAATTGGTGCGGGAGATTGATAAATGTATTGCTCTTTTAGACAGATAAATTATAAACAATGGATGATAAACTATCTATCAGGGTTAATGTAGCAGACAGGTATTATCCATTGAAGGTGGAGAGTGAAAATGAGGAGAGGATACGCAAGGCTGCAAGGCTGATCAATGAAAAGGTGCTGCAGTACAAACAGCGCTACGTTGATAAGGATATACAGGATTTTCTGGCAATGGCCTCGCTGCAATATGTTATCCGTCTCATTGAGATTGAAGAAAAGGAGGGAGATAATACCCTTGAAAATGAGATGAAAGAGTTGACTGAGAGAGTTGACGCTTGTCTGTCAAAAAAGTGAATACGCGTTCTTTAAAATAGCAAGGAATCTGCCCGCATTGTTTCTCTATTCATTTTGGAAACTCAACAATTTAAACTTTGGAGAGGGTCTTGTGTTATTTAGGACAGGCCTCATCACGCCTCTGGTGTGATCACGCTTCGGCGTGACAGTGGAAGTCCGAGATGATGTGGCCACTCCAGCCATGTAGATATGGGGTTTTTTAAAAGTTTGAGGAACTTTGCGGGTTTTTTATTAATATAATTCAAAGAGGAAGATGATTTTAAGTACTATAACAACCGGGCTTCTCACTGCTATTGGTGGTGGCGCCCTTCTTGTCGGTACAAGTATTTCCTACATATTGTGGCAGGTACTACTTGGAGCCAAAAGAAAGAAAATTATCGCCGAGGCTGAAAATGAAGCCGAGGTTACAAAAAAGGAGAAGATACTCCAGGCAAAAGAGAAATTCCTGCAGCTTAAAGCTGAACACGAAAAAGTAATTAACGAGCGAAATAACAGGATTACTCAGGCTGAAAACAGGATAAAACAAAAAGAGCTGACTCTTTCTCAGAAGATAGAAGAGACACAAAGAAAGAAAAACGAGGCTGATGCAATAAAGGAGAATATCTCAAATCAACTTGAACTTCTTGAAAAGAAATCTGAAGAGCTTGAAAAGCTGCATCGTCAGCAGGTTGAACAGCTTGAAGCCATATCAAGCCTTTCTGCCGATGATGCCAGGAATCAGCTTATGGAGTCATTAAAGGAAGAGGCCCGCACGGGTGCAATGTCATATATTAACGAGATCCTTGATGAGGCTAAACTGACAGCATCACGTGAAGCAAAACGCGTGGTTGTCATGGCTATTCAGAGAGTTGCTGCCGAAACAGCAATTGAAAACTCTGTTACAGTGTTCCACATTGAATCAGATGAAATAAAAGGTCGTATTATAGGCAGGGAAGGACGAAACATCAGGGCCCTTGAGGCAGCTACAGGCGTGGAGATCATCGTTGATGACACACCTGAAGCCATTGTACTCTCGGCATTTGATCCAGTTCGCAGGGAGATTGCCCGCCTTGCCCTTAATCAGCTTGTAACCGACGGTCGTATACACCCGGCACGTATTGAGGAGATAGTTGAAAAAACAAGAAAACAGGTAGAGGAAGAAATAATTGAAACAGGAAAGAGAACTGCGATAGATCTTGGTATTCATGGCCTTCATCCGGAGCTCATCCGCCTGGTTGGCAAGATGAAATACAGGTCATCATACGGACAGAACCTGCTTCAACACTCACGCGAGGTTGCAAACCTGTGCTCAATAATGGCATCAGAACTCGGACTTAATGCCAAGCTGGCAAAAAGGGCAGGGTTGCTTCATGACATTGGTAAGGTACCTGACGAGGAACCGGAGCTTCCGCATGCAATACTCGGTATGAAACTCGCTGAGAAATTCAAGGAGAAAACTGAAGTCATTAACGCTATAGGTGCTCACCACGATGAGACAGAGATGACAACACTTATTGCCCCGATCGTTCAGGTGTGCGATGCCATCTCAGGCGCACGCCCCGGAGCAAGACGCGAAGTCATTGAGTCATATATAAAGAGACTGAACGAACTTGAATCACTGGCACTTTCTTATCCAGGCGTGCTTAAGACTTATGCTATCCAGGCCGGAAGGGAGTTACGGGTTATTGTTGGTGCTGACAAGGTCTCGGACAAGGACACGGAAAACCTATCTTTTGAGATTGCCCGAAAAATTCAAAATGAAATGACCTACCCGGGACAGGTGAAGATAACCGTGATAAGAGAAACACGAGCTGTTAATTATGCCAAATAACGTAAAAAGGGGAGATTAGTCTCCCCTTTTTTTTATTAGTTTGTAACTAAAAACAGGTTGAAATGAGCAAGCTAAGGGTTATGAACATTGTGGGTGCCAGGCCACAGATAATCAAAGCATCGGCAATAAGCAGAGCCATAAGCAAAGAGTTCTGTGATGAGTTTGAAGAGATCATAGTTCACACCGGACAACATTACGATCGTGAACTCTCAGAGATATTTTTTGACGAACTTGAAATCAGACGACCTGATTTTAACCTGCAGGTGGGTTCAGGCCGCCATGGCAGGCAGACTGGGATGATCCTTGAACGCATTGAAGACGTGATGCTTTCTGAAAAACCTGACTGCGTAATAATCTACGGAGATACTAACTCCACCCTGGCTGCAGCGCTTGCCGCATCAAAACAGCACTTTCCGGTGGTACACATTGAGGCAGGAATGAGATCATTCAATAAACAGATGCCTGAAGAACTGAACCGTATTGTGGCCGATCATGCATCAACCCTTTTGTTTGCACCTACAAACACTGCTTTCAAAAACCTGATGACTGAAGGCTTCAGACCCGAAAATGTTGCACCATATTCAATTAATAACCCCAGGGTGATACTTACAGGTGACATAATGTATGACAATAGCCTGTTCTATGCCAACCTGGCGGAAAAGAAAAAGAAAGACCTTCTTCATAACATGGGCATTGAAGAAGGGAAATTCGTCCTTGTTACTATTCACCGCGACATTAACACTGATGATCCTGTACGTCTTGGAAATATCTTCAGTACACTGAAAGAAATATCTGACGAAAGCAGGATAACAATGGTGCTTCCGTTGCATCCGCGGACAATGATTGCACTTAAAAATGACCTGCCTGAGCTGTACAAAGAAATTACTGAATCGGAGCATATGAAAGTAATACGCCCGGTCTCATTCCTTGAGATGATACTGCTTGAGCGAAAGGCTAAAATGATTGTTACCGATTCAGGTGGCGTTCAGAAAGAGAGTCATTTCTTTTCAAAGCCATGTATTGTCCTTCGAAAAGAAACAGAATGGGTCGAACTGGTAAAGAATGGCACAGCCCGGCTGGCAGATGCCGATCCGGAAAAGATAAAGGAAGCATGGAATTACTTCATAACCAACGCTGAAGACCTTCAATATCCCGCTTTCTACGGCGACGGGAAAGCCTCAGCAGCAATACTGAATGAAATCCTGATAATATTTAAACACTAAAGCGTCTCAAGTACCTTTTTGACAAGACCCCTGATTGCAGGCTGGTAATCATTGAGGAATTCTCCCGTAACCCTGTTTGCAATTATAACACAAAGGGTTATTGCCTTATGATTCAAAAGCTTTGATAAACCATATATTGCAGAGCTCTCCATCTCATAGTTCGTAACCTTGAGACCCCTGTACCTGAAAGCAGTTATCTTATCATTTATCTCCGGATCAAATGGCTCAATCCTTAATGTGCGGCCCTGTGGTCCGTAAAATCCTGGTGCAGAGATGGTATTGCCTCTGAGAAACTCACCTGCCGGAAACTTCTCAAGCAGATCCGGATCTGCATCTATTACATATGGGTAGGCAAGGGTATCGGGCCATTCCAACTGCTCGGCAAGGGCATCTGCAAATCCCGTATCTATGCACCAATCATAACCCTGGTAAAAATGCAACAGACCATCAAAACCAATTGCCTTTGCTGATACGGCTACCGAACCAACAGGCATATCTGATTGAAGAGCTCCGGAAGTTCCAATTCTTATGAAGTTAAGAGACCTTGGCTCTTCCTTTACCTCACCTGTCTGGAGATTTATGTTTGCAAGCGCATCAAGCTCATTTAAAACAATATCTATATTGTCTGTTCCAATACCCGAGGAAATAACTGTCACATCCAATGAACCATAGTTCCCTGTGATGGTGTGAAATTCACGATTACTCTTTCTGACTTTGATATTGTCAAGCATCTCGCCAATCATCTCAACTCTGTCAGGATCGCCCACTATTATTATGTTGTCTGCAATGTCTTCCGGATGAAGGTGAAGATGAAATATACTCCCATCGGCATTGGTGATCAGTTCTGTGTGTTTCATTTTTAATGAGGTTTAGAGAATTGCAAAAATAAAAAAAATAACAATCACATTCTTAACAGACACCAGTTTGAAATTTTGCGGCCAATATTTAGTCATTTCGCATCTTCATAGAGGGTCTGATTGGTTTAAATTTTTAGAATGCTATTGTATTGTATATAATATTACTGTTTATTGTTGTTTGTTATTGTATTATGTTTTATATTTATAAAAAATTAGACATATGAAAAGCTTTCAATCTGTATTCAATGTATTCCGCCAGAGCGATGATTATTTTGAATTACTTGGCGAGAAGGAATTTTCAAAGAAAAACTTCTTGAAGCAGGTGGTTATCATTCTGCTTTTCTCTCTCATCTATGGAGCTGTTATGGGGAGTTATAACGGATTACCTCAGAGTATTTCAACAGGTATCAAATTGCCTTCACTTATTTTTCTTTCTATCCTGATATGTTTTCCGGCTCTTTTTGTGATTCAATATATGATCGGATCAACAATGAACCTGTTTCAGATGGCAAATATTATTCTTTCGGGCTTTGTTGTCTTTACAACAATTTCATTGTCATTTGCTCCAATTGTGATTTTCTTCATGATAACGAGTGAAAATTATGCATTCCTGAAATTGCTTCATGTTGCAATTTTCATCTTTTCCGGAATTTTTGCAATAAAGACCATTTTAAACGGGCTGACTTATTCATGTGAAAAGAAGAATGTTTATCCTAAACTGGGTCTCTCTATATTTAAAATATGGGTATTCATAATTGCTTTTGTAAGCTCTCAGCTTGCATGGAATCTTCGCCCGTTTATTGGAAATCAGAATATGCCTTTTGAAGTGTTCAGAAAGCATGAAGGAAATTTTTATATTGCAGTTATAAATTCGATGGTTGATCTCACAAAATCAGGAAAGACCCAGGAACAAAAGTAAACCGGTAAAAACTATTATTAATTTAACGTTGTTTATACAGGAGCACTAATTATTCAAGGATTTGAGATGGAGAATAATGACAGGATAATGACCCTTGAAGAGGTGGCAGATTATCTTAGAGTAAAGCCTCAGACAATTTACACATGGGCACAGGAGAAAAAAATACCTGCTGCAAAGCTTGGTAAGGAATGGCGTTTCAGGAAATCAATGATAGATAACTGGTTTAACGAGCGCATTGATGAAAAATTCAGAGAGAAATAAGTTAATTATCATTGCCGTTTTTGCTGGCGCTATGGGAATCCTTGAGGCAATAGTAGCATATTACCTGAGGCTTTTGTACTACCCGGGAGGCTTCAGATTTCCACTTGTAATGATGCCTGACACGGTTTTACATGTAGAAATTGTGCGGGAAGCTGCCACAATTGTAATGCTTCTTACTGTGGCTTTATTAACTGGTAAAGGGAAAGCAGGGCGGGTTGTCTTGTTCCTGTACATGTTCGGGATTTGGGACATATTATATTACCTGGGGCTTAAGGTACTCGTGGGATGGCCCGGATCGTTACTCACCTGGGATCTGCTCTTTCTTATTCCGCTGCCATGGGCAGCCCCGGTTCTTGCACCCGTTATATGTTCTATCTTCTTTATAGCTGCCGGAGTCATTTTTGAATACCTTCAGAATAGGCAAAAACCGATCAGCTTTGGCTTGAGGGAATGGGCGTTCCTGGTTTCAGGAGCAGTTTTAATACTATACACTTTTATAGCAGATTACTCTGCAGTTTTGTACAGAGCTGTCAGCAAAACAACGTCTGCCAACAGCTCAATATCAGAACTGATTCAGAATTATACGCCTGAAAGATACAGGTGGGGATTTTTTATAACAGGAATTGCAATGTTTTTAGCATTTCTTTTCAGCGCAATACTGCGTGTAAATGGAAGTCACAAGAAAGCATGACGCTGGATGAAACAATAATTTGTATTATTTTCGCTCTGCTAAAGGTAATAATGGAATATTTTAATAAGTAACAGATCTATAATATGATACAAAGAATTCAGTCGGTCTTTCTGCTTGTTGCAGCTGTATTGTCTGCATTAATGCTGACAGGGATAATAATGGAAACCAAAGATGTGTTTGGAAATTTGTACACTCTTGATTTTAAAAGTCTGACAGTGAGCCTCGATGGCAAGGAACAGGTACAGAACCTATGGCCTTTGGCTGCAATATTTGCAGCAGTGCCAGTTGCCTGTCTTATATCCATATTTCTTTATAAGAACCGCCGTCTGCAGATGAAGTTTACAATGGCATCACTTATGCTGTCACTGGGTTCGGCTTTTGTGGCAGGCTTTTATCTTATTATGCTCACAAAAAAAATTGAGATGACATATATATGGCACCTCAAGGTTATTTTGCCTTTGGCAACAGCCATATTTTGCTGTCTGGCCCACAGGTCAGTTCAAAAAGATGAAGAGAAGATCCGGTCGCTTGACAGGATCAGATAATCTCCAGTCTTTCCTGGTCTGTTATCTTCTCACAATAGTGGCATTTCAGTGCAAGCGGTTTCTTTGAAACCACTTTAAACCTGGTTGTCACTTTTTCAAAGTTGGTTATACATTTGGGGTTCATGCACCTTGCAATTGAAACTATGTTATCAGGCACTTCAACCACCTTTTTCTCAACCACTTCGTAGTCCTTTATTATATTCAGTTTTGCTTTCGGGGCAACAAGGGCGATCCGGTTGATATCTTCATTTTCAAAGAAGACATTGGCTATTTTGATGATTGCTTTTTTGCCGTCTGTCTTGCTCTCGAGGTTGGTCCCGAATGTAATCTGATTTGAAATGCTGTCGAGGCGGAGAATCTTGATTACTTTAAAAAGAGAACTGGCAGGTATGTGGTCGATGACAGTTCCGCTTTCGATAGCGCTTACACTTAGTTGTTTCGGTTCTTTCATCGTCTTCTTTATTTAATTCCTAATAATGTGCAGATGATTGCCTGTCTGGTAAAGACTCCGTTCATTGCCTGAGTAAAATAATAAGCATTGGGAGTTGGGTCAACATCCATGTTGATCTCATTGACCCTCGGCAGAGGATGAAGGATCTTCATTCCCGGTTTAACTCCGCTCAGCATATCGCTGTGAAGAACGTATGCGTTTTTGACTTTCTCATACTCAATCGGATCTGAAAAACGCTCTTTCTGGACCCTGGTCATATAAACAATATCAGCATGGTTTAACACTTCAGAAAGATCTGCCGTCTCGTGATACTTTAATCCAAGGTTATTGAGATACATTTTGTATTCATCTGGCATTCTTAATTCCTCAGGTGCCACAAAGTTAAATGTGGTGTTCCATCTCGACATGGCCATCAGGAGTGAATGTACGGTGCGTCCGTATTTGAGGTCGCCAACCATGCATATATTCAGGTTATCAAGGGTTCCCTGTGTTTTAAGTATTGAATACATGTCAAGGAGTGTCTGTGTAGGATGCTGGTTGGCACCGTCGCCTGCATTTATTATAGGCACTGAAGAGACTTCGCTGGCATATCTTGCACTTCCTTCAATCGGATGACGCATAACTATAAGATCGGCATAACTGCAAACCATCTTTATAGTGTCGTTAAGGGTCTCTCCTTTTGTTACACTTGAGGTGGAAGAGTCAGTGAATCCAATTATTCTGCCTCCCAGTTTATTTACTGCGCTTTCAAAACTCAGACGGGTGCGGGTTGAAGGTTCAAAAAATAGGGTAGCAACAACTTTCCCCGGAAGTAGATTCTGGACCGGATTATTTTCAAATTCGCCGGCCAGTTTAAGAATCTTATTGATCTCATCTGTTGTGAGATCATCGATAGAAACTAAGCTCCTGTTTTTCATCAAGGTGTGTTTTTCTCAGTATAACTATGCAAAGGTATTCAAGAAAAGCCACACCTTTCTAAGGTGTTAATAAACTATTTATAAATATTTACTCTGTACGGAGGTATTCGGTCTTTATCCCGTCAATCTTTGACAGTCTGTCAATTATCTTTTCTGATGCTGATTGTCTGAATGATATTTCTATTGAACAGTTGTTGCCATAATTATGGTTGCTCTGACCTGTTGCCTCTTCTTTGAGAACTTTCATCACATCATTCATTGAGAGGTAAGGAAAGTCAATCCTGTAGACGCATTTAACTGTCTTTTCTATTATTTGTGCATTGTCTATGGCATCTGATGCAGCTGTACGGTATGCATTAATAAGTCCGGGTACACCAAGCAGTGTTCCTCCAAAGTAGCGGATTACAACAATAAGTACGTCTGTGAGTTCATTTGAGTTGATCTGACCAAGAATAGGTTTGCCGGCAGTGCCTGATGGTTCGCCGTCATCATTAGCCCTCCATATCTGTCTGTCAGGTGAGAGAACCCATGCATAACAGTGATGCCTTGCATCGTGATACTCCTTCCGCAGCTCTTCGAGCTTCGTCTTTATCTCTTCCTGTGTTTTTACAGGTGTCGCTACAGCAATGAACCTGCTTCCACGGTCTTTAAAGAGCCCTGCAGATTCAGTAGCAATGGTCTTATATGTGTCTCCAAAAAGCATCCTTTACTCTTCACCGTAAATCGACAGGTCTTTAAATATCTTCATGAATTCAGCTATTTCCTCCCTCCAGCGATCCTTTTCATCTTTTACTGAAAGGTCATTCTCAATCACGTTTCTCATCTGGCGGTCACCTGACAGTATATCAAACGGCATCAGCGAGTACTCATATTCATATGGGGGTGTGTTGAACTTTAAAATGCCTTCCGGTGAAGTGTTTTTAATTACAGACAGAATATCAAGCATTGTCTCAACTGGCTTATATGCAGCTGGCTCAGTGACATGTATCTGGATGCCATGGCAATATTCACCATTAAATTTATTGAATGTCGGAATAAAGTCATGCTGTCTGAAAGCGCATCCGGGCAGATTCTTTGTTTTCAGTTCCTTTAATATTGCAGATGCATTTAAGAATGGTGCGCCAAACAATTCAAACGGGATCACGGTACCGCGTCCTTCAGAAACATTCATAGCTTCAAGGAGAACAGTTCCCGGATAAACAACCGCTGTCTCCTGGGTGGGCATATTGGGAGAGGGGAGAACCCATGGTAATCCGGTATCACGGAACATGAGATTTCTGCTCCAACCCTCCATGGCAACTATGTGCAAATCGCAGGAGGTGACATGGAATGTCCTGATCCATAGGGCCATTTCCCCGATGGTCATTCTGTGGCATAGAGGAATTTCCGCTCCACCCACAAAAGTAAAAAACTCCTTTTTCAGCACAGGTCCGTCAGCAGGCATGGCAGCAACAGGGTTTGGCCGGTCAAGAACAAAGACTGGTATTCCTGCTTCGGCACAGGCCTCCATGCATAGCTTAACAGTCCATATATAAGTATAAAGTCTTGCACCTACATCCTGCAGATCCACAATAAAGACTTCGATCCCTTTCAGCATCGATGGAGTTGGCTTCCGGTGCTGCCCGTAAAGACTATATAACGGAACTCCGCTGATATTGTCAGTTGCTCCTTCCCATTCAATCATATTATCCTGTGTCTGACCGAAAAGACCATGTTGTGGTCCGAACAAAGCGCTGATAATACACTTCCTATTGTAGCCTATCACATCAGTAACCGAAGTGAAAGAAGAATTTATGCTGGCGGCATGATAAAGAATGCCCAGCCTCTTCCCTTCAAGAAAAGATGACATTTTTCGGCTTATAATATCTAATCCGGTAAATACTTTCATATGACAAAAATATTAAAAAATGCTTCATTGCGGCGGCACGCTCATCTTCTTCTATCAGTTCAAATAATTAAAGTATCTTTGGAAACTTTATGTCCCAGAACAATGAAGAGAGCATTATTTTCTATAATAATAATACTATCGGGGCTGTTTCTCTTCTCATTTACAAAGGAAAAGAAAATAGACCTCTATGCAACTACCGACATTCACGGGATGTTGTTACCATATGATTTTGCTGAAGCATCGCCGGTTGATCATTCTATGGCAAACCTGGCAAAGCTGATAGACAGCGTTGGACACGGGCAAGCCATTTTTCTTGATAACGGCGATATACTGCAGGGTGACCCCCTGGTGTATTACTCCAACTTTATAGATACACTTAAAATAAACGTTGTTGCTGACATGCTTAACCGTCTTGGTTATGATGCAGCCACAGTTGGCAATCATGATATTGAGACCGGCCACCGGGTATATGATAAGGCAAGGCGTGAATATAAATTCCCTCTTCTGGCAGCAAATGCCATTGATGAGAAAACAGGCAAGCCCTATTTTGTGCCGTATACAATTATTAAGAAGGACGGGTTGAAAATTGCAATTATGGGTTTAATCACTCCTTCAGTTCCCCAGTGGCTCCCGGAATCACTTTATAGGGGAATACGCTTTGAAGGGATGGTGGAAACTGCAAAAAAATGGATGCCCGAGATAAAAAAGCAAAACCCGGATCTGATTATTGGTCTGTTTCACTCAGGTATGGGTACCCGCGACGATGTAAATGTTGATGAAAACAGTTCAATGGCAGTAGCAGCAAATGTTCCTGGTTTCAACATTGTGTTTCTTGGGCATGATCATGCAACTGCAAACCGGAAAATTGTAAATAGTGCTGGCGACACAGTATTGTTGCTTGACGGGGGAAGCAGATCATCTTACCTGATGCATGCCTCAGTAAGATTTATGGCTAAAGGGAGCAAAATTGTCGAAGGTGAGCTTATCAGGATGAATACGCTGCCCCAGAGCAAAAAATTTACCTCTTTCTATAGTGGTATCTCAGCCTCAGTAAAAAGCTATACCTCAGGGATTATTGGTTTTTCCACAGCCAGGGCTGACTCCCGTGATGCATTTTTTGGTCCTTCGGCTTTTGTTGATCTGATACATGACATTCAGCTTTCTGTTACAGGTGCCCGGGTATCTTTTGCAGCACCTCTGTCATTTAATGCTTCCATTGACAGTGGCCAGCTTCGCGTAAGCGACATGTTCAGACTATACAGGTACGAAAATTTCCTCTATTCAGTTAAAATGACAGGAAAAGAGATAGATTCGTTCCTTGAGCATTCATATGCATTATGGATGAACACCATGAAAGACTCGTCAGATTATATGCTGAAGTACAGGAAAGACAATAACGGAAAGGTTCTTATTTCAGACGGAACGACACGTCTGGAAAATGCATACTATAATTTTGACTCTGCAAAGGGATTAATATACTCTGTCGATCTTGAAAAACCGGATGGCGATAAAGTAACCATAGAAGGATTTTCAGACGGGAAACAATTTTCTCCAGATTCAACCTATTCAGTGGCTGTAAATTCATACAGGGCCAACGGGGGAGGAGGCCATTTTGCAGCTGCCGGAATTGATCATGCATCATTAAAAGACAGAATAACCTTTGAGACATCACGCGATATGCGTTATTACATGATCAGCTGGATAAAGGAAAGAGGCTCAATTTCACCTGCCCCTTCTGCCCAGTGGACTGTTTTGCCTGCCGGGTGGAAGAAAGCAGCAGAGAAAAGGGAACGCCTTTTGTTGTTCGGAAGTAAAAGAAAAACCAATTGATAATCACCTGAAGCGGGATGCGGTCCGGGAGTAGATAGCTTTACAGGCTCTCATCAGAACAGTGATTTCGGGAAAGAATTTATTAACCTTTTTCTCTTTAAGAAACAAAAGTGATTGCAGATATTGAAAATAGCAAAGACGGACTTACACTTCCTATAGTAGAAGAGTTCTATACAATCCAGGGTGAGGGCTATCATACAGGAAAGGCTGCTTATTTCATACGCATTGGCGGTTGCGATATAGGTTGCAAATGGTGCGATACAAAATTCTCATGGAATGCTGACCTGCATCCTGTAATTGCCATCGACTCCATTATCGAAAATGTTCTGAGTTGTGGCGCTGATTCTGTTGTTGTTACCGGAGGAGAGCCACTGATGTGGAACCTTGATCCTTTATGCTCCGGACTTCATTCAAGGGGAATTAAGACGTTTCTTGAGACATCAGGAGCATATCCCCTAAGTGGTGAATGGGACTGGATAGCGTTGTCACCAAAAAAAGGGATGCCACCTGCTGATTCAATATGGAGCAAGGCAAATGAACTTAAAGTAATTATTGAAAGCGAGCAGGATTTTCCTTTTGCTGAGTTATACAGCCAGAAAGTTACTGATGCATGCCGTCTCTTCCTGCAGCCTGAATGGAGCAGGTTTAATGAACTTATTTTTACACTTACGGAGTATGTAAAGAAGAATACACGATGGAGAGTCTCTTTACAGTCACATAAATTTATGCATGTCCCTTAGATGAGAAGCCGGTATTATATATTGATGCTGATTATTTTCCTGTTTACATTAAATGTGTCGGGGCAGGATTACCATACCAGTTCAAACAAGGCACTGCGTCACTATCTGCAGGGTAAGGATGATATGGACCTGTTTTACTTTGATCAGGCAGAAAGCAATTTTCTGCTGGCCACAAAGGAGGACAAGGGTTTCTATGAAGCATGGCTCGTTCTCGGTCAGCTTTATAACGACAAGGAACAGTGGGTTGAAGCCGTTGATTGTCTTTCCAAAGCTGTTAAACTTGATTCATTGTATTTCACCAATGCTATATTCAGTCTTGGTAAGGCAGAGGCACGTGCAGGCTATTTTTCACTTGCAAAGGTGCATCTGAGCGCTTATCTCTCGATGAGCAAGAAGTCAGAGGAGCTGGCTTACCAGGCACGACAGATGCTCGAAGACTGTGAGTTTGCCCTCAGCTATCCAAACCTCGTTTTCTCAGGCAAAGCAATTATCCTGGGTGACTCTGTCAATACTTCGGCAGATGAATACTGGCCATCCATTGTAGCAGACGGCAGTGCACTCTATTTCACCAGGGAGGTAAGGCGAGCCGTTGCTTTCGGGCCGGACCGCCAGGAAGATTTTTATGTCAGTTTTAAGAAGGATAGTGTATGGGGGATGGCAAGATCAGTCGGTGCTCCTATTAACACTGCAGGAAACGAGGGCGCACAATCAATCTCTTCAGACGGACGCTCAATGTACTTCACTGCATGTGATCGTGAAGACGGTCTTGGCAGATGCGACCTTTATTATTCAACCCTTGAAGGCACCAGATGGACAGCCGGCACAGATATCGGCGCACCTGTAAACAGCCGCTACTGGGAATCACAACCCTCTATTAATGCTGATGGCGATATGCTTTTCTTTGTCAGCAACAGGCCGGGCGGGCTGGGTGGTATGGATATATGGTACTCGGTAAAAAAAAGCAATGGAAAATGGGGAAACCCTGTCAATCCGGGAGCATCGCTTAATTCACCCGAGGATGAATTTTCACCTTTTATTTATTTTGACGGACGCACCCTCTATTTCTCAACCAACGGAAGAAAATCATTCGGCGGGTTTGACATTTACTGCTCTGAAATGCAGGATGACTCTACATGGAGTGAACCAAAGAACCTGGGACCCGGAATAAATACACCAGCTGATGAGTCAGGTCTTGTCATTTCATCTGATGGCAAAAAGGCCTATTTCTCTTCAGTCAGGGATAAGTCACGAGGGAAGGATATTTTTTCAATTGACCTGCCTGATAATATAGCACCTAAACCTGTATCCTATTTTGCCGGTGTGGTACGTGACAAGAGGAGCGGACTCCCTGTAACTGCAAACGTTGAGCTTATAAATCTCAGCACAAGAAAAGATAAGGTGAATATTACGACTGAAAAAGACGGGACCTTCCTCATTTGTCTTCCACAGGGCAACAGTTATGGCCTTAATGTATCGTCGGATGGGTATCTGTTCTATTCAGAAAACTTCGATTTTAAGGGTGGTTATACTTCAAAAAAACCATATCGCAAATCTGTTTTTCTTAACCCTATCGACCTTGGAGAGTCTTTACGGATGTACAATGTCTTCTACGATATTGATTCATGGGTTCTTTTGCCTGAGTCAGGACCCGAACTTGAAAAGTTGTACCAGTTCCTTGCAAAACACAATGATCTTAAGGTTGAGATTGCTGGTCATACAGACTCTTCCGGTTCAGATGAGCATAATCAAAAATTGTCTGAACACAGGGCTGAGTCTGTGCGTGATTACCTGATATCAAGAGGGATCAACCCTAAACAACTTACCTGGAAGGGATACGGCGAGACACGCCCGCTTGTACCTAACGACAGTGAGGAGAACATGAAGCTTAACAGGCGCACAGAAGTTACAATAATTTCGTACATGCAATAAAGAATAAAGGGAGCCACAGCTCCCTTTATCTGACTTACTTCTCTTTTTTGACAGTAATTTGGATTGATATGACTTATATCGCAATCCGTTGGTCCGATTCAATTCCGGATAATATTTTTAACTCTGTTATTTCTGCGGCATTAAAAGTTATATAGACAGAAGTACCGAAAGGCTCGTTAGGTTCTACCCTGATATGGCCGCGTAAAACCCTTAAAAGATTCCTGGCCAGGATTAAATTCATAGCTGAGTATGTATCCTGAGTGTCGGAAATGAATATTTCAGGATTGTCGGAAAGCAGCAGTTCTTTGCTTTTGGAGAAACCCTGGCCGGAATCTTTAATGTAGAAAGTGATTAAGTTGTCCCTGAAAATGCACCCAAACCTGATATACCCTGAAGCTGTGTTCTCAAGCGCATTTCTGAATAAATTTTGCAATATCCTGCTGATTCTTGCAACATCAAGAGAGATATGAAGGTTTGCCGGAAGATTATCTTCCTGGATAAGTGATATGTGCGTCTTGTTCCTTTTCCTCATTAAAACCCTGAATTCTGAGGTAAGGTTTTCAAGCGTCTGATTGGCATTGCAATCGCTCATCTCTTGTTTTACTGCACCTTTTTCAAGCGCGGCAGAATCTAAAAAATTATCAAATAACCCAATTAATTGTTCACATGAAGATATAATCTGTTCACTGAAGTCTTTTTTCTCCTCTGTAGTAAAGTTGGTGTTATTCATCAGGTAAGAGAATGCAACAATTGCATTCATCTGTGTCCTCACCTCATGTGATACGCCTGCTAGTATGTCAGATCTTTCAAGCATCCTGTTTCTCCTTTCTTGTCCCCCCGGGACAGGTATACTATAATCTTTGAAGAGTTAAATAATTATTCAAGCTGGTAAGTGGTTAAACAAATATATCAGTCAAGCCTGCGGATAAGTTTTCTTGCCTCTTTGCTGTATTTGCTTCTGGTGCCTGATATGTATTCAAACTGTTTAATTGCTTTTTCTTTCTCTTCGTTAACCATATAACATAACCCGAGATACCAGTTTGCGTCTTCAATAAAGAGGTTGTCGTTTTGGTTTATGACATTTTTAAACAGTTCTTCAGCCTTCTGATAGTTCTTATTATCCATGTTTGCTACCCCCAGCATGAAGGTGGCTTCAATATTTGCCTGATCAGTATTTACAATCTGATCAAGGTAATTTATTGCCTGGTCGTAATTTTTTGCCCTGATAGCTTCCATGGCACTGGCAAACAGCGCATTGGTAGCTGAATGAGCTGAACGGGTGTAGGTCACAGCCTCGTAGCCTTTAAAATGCTGTCTGTAGAGCTTTTCAGGAGATATGTTCCTGTTAGGAAAGTATATGGCGCTGGATATGATTGCTGCGCCGGCTACGGCAGCAGCTACTCTGGCGGCCCTGACAGCTGTCCGGTGTACAGGGTTGGCTGCCCGTTTCTTCATCTCTATGGCTTCCAGCTTACTTCTNAGTTCTATGACACTCATGTCAGAGAGAATNTTGTTTGTTCTCCGCCTGAGTTCAAGCTCCCTGCCAAGTTCAGGGTTACCGTNTATTTCGGCTTTGAGCCACAGCTCTTCTTCCTTTGTCATCATGCCACTGAGATACCTCTCAATTGCATCATTCATATTTATTATACTCATGGTACAAATATTTTCCCAGTTCTAAAGTCGTCAAAAAGTATTAAACCGTTTCTTTTACAATCACTATATATTACTCCTTAATCCCAAAGTGGATTAAAATATGCCGGTTTATTTTAAAAAACCAGATTCTTAATCAGTGATCTGAAAAATGACTATCGTTAGTTAGGTCGTCACTACAATAATAATCGGAGGATTTGGATTCTCAGCATTGCCTCCGCGAACATTAATCATCTCCTCATTTGAAAGAACAAATTTCCTCATTTCTTCAAGATTCAGGGTTTTCATCTTTTTAAAATTTAAATTTCTAACCAGGGTTCAAGTATCACTTTCAACCGTACATGTCAGAAAAACCCGTTTTGTGACAAAAAAAAACTGAAAAAAAGCAAAAAAAAATGCAAAAGACAGATATACAGAATGATATGAAATCCAGGATATTTTTAAATCATGGTATTTTTTACACTATATTTACAATGATCATTTCATTTTTTTGACTGATGTCGGCAGTTTATGTAGTAAATACAGTGTCCTTTAAAAGAAGGTTAGTTCTGCTTCTGTTTTTGATAACACCCCTGTTCAATCCGTTGCTGGCTTTGGATCTATCGCCCGAAAAACAAATTCCTTCTGAGAATGAGCTAAAAGCTACGGTGAAAGAGATTTTACATTTGCTAATGCAAAGGCCGGTGGATAAGGAGCAGGTTATTCAGATTAGTGAGAAGCTGGAAATCAATCTTGATAAGATTGAAACCACTGATATGGACTTGCTTTCAAGTATTTATTATGCAATTGGTTTTTGCCATTATTTAACTCTGGAATACTCTGACGCAATAAAATTTACTGAAAAAGCTATTAAAATAAGGGAAAATGCAGGGTTAAATGTTATTAAGACAGCTAATTACTATAGCAATCTTGGCGGCTATTGGTACATGCTTGGTGAAAATCACATGGCCTTAAAATGTACTGAAAAAGCAGTCTCTTTATTAAGATCAGATTGCCCGAAAGACTCTTCAGCTCTTGCAACCTATTATCTTAATATTACAAGCATGTACCTGGAACTGAACGAGAGGAAGAAAGCAATTGAGTACGTTGAAGCAGGTCTGGCTTTATCACGGTCATATCCCAATAGTGTTGACCCTGGAATAGTAGGCGATTTATACCAGGATTTTTCAATTTTATTATTGCGCGATGGTGAACCTGAAAAGTCTCTTATTTATGCAAACGAAGCCTTAAGATTATATTCCGGAGTGATGGCCTCAAAAATTGACTCCTGGGCAAGAATGGTTGATAATGTTGCTTCGCTTTACAGAAGACTGAATCAGCCTGTTATGCAGGAAAAGTATCTCAGGATGGGCATTGAGAAGTCAACGCCTGAGAACGTTGATGCAACACACGGATTAATAATAAGTTACGCGCAGTTTCTTATGCGCAGGAGCCAGTATGCAGATGCAGTAAAAGTACTTGAGAAAGCCATTGCAAATAGTGAAAAGAGTACAGAGAAAAATACAGTTACTTATCCAAAACTAATGTCAACATATGCTGCGGCGCTTTTCGGGAGGGATAAAAACATTGATGAAGTAACCGGATGTTTTTCAAAATGCTTTCAATATATTGATTCTCACACCTGGGATGTAAGGACCAGGGAAATAGTCCTTCTGGAATATGCTGGTATTCTCTTTAAAGCACAGCATTATGAGGAAGCAGTAAGTAATTTAAACAAAATCCTTGAACGATACAATATTGAGAGGTATACTCCCGAGGAGATTCAACATACTGATTTAAAGCTTTCAATTTATGCCAACGAAGCATTTTTGCTTAAATACAGGGCACTTAATGCTTTGGCAAAGCAGACAGGGAACAAAACTTATACTTTGCTTGCAATTAATTGTGGTGAGAAGCTTACTTCAATATTTGATCGCAGGAGACTCGAATTGAGCGAAGACAAAAGCCGGACAATACTGAGTGACAGCACGAGGAAAATATATACCGGGCTTGTTGATGACTATTGTATGCTCTATAAATCGGATCAAAACCCTTTATACCTCGAAAAAGCATTTGAATTTTCAGAAAGGAGCAAAGTAGCTGGTTTCCTGGCTGTGACAAGGCAACTTAATGCCACCAGGTTCTCCATACCTAAGGAATTGCTTGGAATAACTTCAGAACTGAAGGAAAAGATCGGTTCATACAGGGAGATGATTGAAAGGGAGAAATTGCTGGAGAAACCCAATTATGATAAAATTGAAGGGCTTGAACGCTATAACTTCAAGTATACCCGTTCACTTGATTCTCTTATTGGTGTTTTTGAAAAGAATTACCCTGCTTTTTACAATCTGAAGTACAATACCCGAACGGCTTCACTTGAAAGTGTAGACAGAATTATAGGCCCCAAAGAAAATCTTCTCAGTTATATTCTTACTGATGAAAGGCTTTATATTTTTGTAATCAACCAATCGCATAATGAGGTTATAATCAGAGATCTGGATAAGACATTTAGCGCTAATCTTGAGCGTTTCAGGGAGATAATTTCAACTATGCCATCGTCAACTGATGCCAGAGCATCATTTGATGAATACATGTTCCTTGCGCATGATCTTTATCTTAATCTGATTGCTCCTGCAGAGCCTTTGCTTATAAGCAACAGGCTTACCATCTCACCTGATAATCTGCTTTCATACATTCCTTTCGAAAGTCTTATTACGTCTGAATATAAAAGCAAAGATCTTTTGTATCGCAACGCACCATTTCTTATTAAAAGCAAAAAAATCTCCTATATTTTTTCAGCTACTTTGTCTTCTGAAACAATTGATATAGGCCTGCATCTTAAGAACTCAACCATTGCATTTGCTCCAACATATGGTGACCGTGAACTGTCAGACTCCGTGATTAAATATTTTCCTAAACTGAAAGGCAAAGTGCCCGATCTTCCGTTTGCTGCTGAGGAGGCACAAACGGCTGTTAATCTTTGCGGCGGGAAAGTGCTTATCGGCCCTGATGCAACGGAGTCGGCTTATAAGAATGAAGCTTCAGGGTATGACATCATCCACCTGGCGATGCATACTCTTCTTGACGATGAAAACCCTTTATACTCAAAAATGATCTTTTCGGAAGCACCAGGATCAACTGATGACGGCCTTTTAAATACTTATGAGGTCTATAACGTGCCTCTTAAAGCACGCATGGTGGTACTTAGCTCATGTAATACCGGATCCGGGAGGCTGACGTCAGGAGAAGGTATACAGAGCCTCGCCCGTGGTTTTATTTCATCAGGGGGAAAATCTGTTGTGATGTCAATGTGGGAAGTGGAAGATTTTGCCGGAGCTGAAGTTGTTAAGCTGTTTTACAAAAGCATAAAAAGGGGGATTACAAAGAGCCAGGCATTAAGAAGAGCGAAACTTGATTTTCTGGAACAGGCTGATCAGCGCAGGTCACACCCGTATTTCTGGTCAACATTAATTGTCTATGGAGATGATTCACCGCTTTATTACAGCACAGTGAAGCTGGGAATTGCGGCAATAGCATTGTTAATTGCCTTATTTCTGCTGGTCTTTATTGTTTTTCACGATATCAGATCGTGATACTCGTTATCACTCTTTACTATTTCCATAAGAGCCTCTTTACACAAATATTTCTTTCTCCTGGCATAGACATCATTTTTGAGACCCATTCTGCGTGCAATCTCTTCATAGTCACAACCTTCCATAAAGAGGTTAATAATCATCTGACAATCTTCTTTCAGAAGCATGAATGAACGGCTTACGATACGTTCAAGAACAATCTGATTTTCATCATTGGTGTCAACATCGGGGGGATCTGCATCAAGGTTATCAAGTTTAGGATTCTTACGCAGCTGCTCTCTCCAACGGTTCTTAACCACTCCAAAGAAATAGCCTTTTAGGTCGGTAGTTAGTTTGAAATCCGGCTCCCTTACCTGCTTGAAAAGGATGATTATAGATTCCTGCATAATATCATAGACGTCATCATCTGAGCCGCTGTTTTTCCTCAGGTGATCCCGAACCATCTCAAAATATGAGTCATACAGGTATTCAAGGATCTTGTTATCCTGCCTGCATAAACCATCTATAATGGCACTGTCCGAATACTTCTTAAATAACCCCAATCAACTAATTTATATAACAAATATACTATTTCCGTGAACTAATCGGCAATGCAGCGTGCTTACCCCTTTTTTATTCATAGACTATATGTTCATAAAATATTGAATATATTTACGATAGATAACCTGTAAAAAGTTAAATGTCGTTTCCTTTTGTCAGACAATATGATAGGATGGATTGTGGTCCTGCCTGTCTTAGCATGGTAGCTGCATGGTATGGGAAGCAGATCTCTCTGGAAACAATCCGCAGCAAAGCATATTTTACCAGGGAGGGAGTCTCTTTTCTTGGCTTAAGAGCAGCTGCCGGTGCCATAAAATTAAAGTCAATCGGGGTTAAAATTCCATTCAGTACCCTGGCCCAAAAAGCCCCTATGCCGTGCATTGTCCATTGGAACCAGAACCATTTCATTGTTGTCCGTTCAGTAAAAAGGGGGAAAGTACATGTGGCTGATCCTGCAATAGGCCTTCTGAAGATGACCGAAGAGGAATTTATGAAAGGGTGGTGTCAGGCAGACACAAGTGGGGATCACTCTGGTATGGCATTGCTCCTTGAGCCTGATAAGGGCTTTGAAGAGATTCATGATGATAAAAAAACAGTAAGACCTTTTTCATTCTTCTTCTCATACATAACACCTTACAAAAAGACACTTCTTTTATTGATACTTGGTTTGTTTGCAGGGAGCCTTATTCAGCTGGTATTCCCATTTCTGACTCAGGCATTGATTGACAGGGGTATCAATAATAAGGATATTCACCTCATTTATCTCCTTCTGCTGGGACAGCTGGCTCTTGTTGCCGGAAGACTGATGATTGAGTTCTCAAGAGGCTGGCTTTTGCTTCATCTTGGATCGAGGGTGAACATTAAAATTGTATCTGACTTTCTTTATAAGCTGATGAAACTTCCCATTGCCTATTTTGACACCAAAATGAATGGCGATATAATGCAACGTATTGACGACAACAGCCGGATAGAGGCTTTTCTTACATCATCCAGCCTTTCATTGCTTTTCTCTCTTTTCAATATCATTGTCTTTGCCATTGTCCTTGGATATTACAGCCTCCCGGTACTTGCCGTTTTTATAATCGGGACCCTGCTTGTCTTTTTCTATCTTCTCATTTTTATGCCCTCCCGTGCCATACTTGATAACATCAGATTCAGCCAGATGTCAAAGATAAATGGCAAAATGATAGACATTGTGAATGGTATGCAGGAGATCAAGATCGCAGGCAATGAAGCAATGAACAGGCATGAATGGGAGAGCCTTCAGGAAGACCTGCGTCACATAAGGCTAAAGGGACTCAGGCTTTCGCAGTACCAATCGGCCGGCGGGACCCTCATTCATGAGACGGTGAATGTCATAATTACTGTAATATCTGCTAAATCTGTCATTGATGGCACAATGACCCTTGGCATGATGCTCGCTGTCCAGTTTATTATAGGGCAGCTTAACGGCCCTGTCTCACAACTTGTGAATTTTATGCGTGCAACACAGGATGCAGGCATAAGTCTTGAACGTCTTTCGGAAGTGCATCAGATGGATGACGAAGAGATGGAAGATGCCCATAAAGCACAATCGTTACCTGAAGATACCTCATTTTACATAAGTAATTTATCCTTTCAATATGAAGGACCTGAATCCCCTTTTGTAATCAGAAACATCTCAATGGAAATACTGCGTGGTCATATCACTGCAATTGTAGGGGAGAGCGGGTCGGGAAAAACAACACTGCTCAAACTGTTAATGGGATTTTACAGACCGGTTGAAGGCACTGTATATTTGGGAAATATTCCTGTTGAAGAGATAAGCACTGAAGTTCTTCGTGAATCGACAGGTGTGGTGATGCAGGAGGGATATATTTTCCCCGATACAATCACCGGAAACATAGCCCCGGGGGTTGAAAACCCTGACCCGGTGCTGCTTCATTATGCAATAAGTGCTTCAAACCTTGAAAGCCTCATAAAAACTCTTCCGCTGGGTCTGAAGACAAAAGTAGGTACAGGTGGACACGGATTGAGCCAGGGGCAGAAACAACGCATTCTGATTGCCAGGGTCATATACAAACAGCCGTCAATTCTTCTGCTTGACGAGGCAACAAGCTCCCTTGATGCCAACAATGAGAAAGTGATAGTTGAAAACCTTAACTCCTTTTTTAAAGGCCGGACGGTGGTTGTAGTGGCACACAGACTAAGCACTGTAAAAAATGCAGACAAGATCGTTGTCCTTGATTCCGGAAGTATTGCTGAATACGGATCCCACGACGAACTGGTAAGAAAAGGCGGAAAATATTTAAGCCTGATTAAAAACCAGCTCGAACTAGGGGTCTAACTTTTTTTCCCTGAATAGGGTTCATAATCATCAGGCTGGGATGAGAAACCGCCTTTTTTCATTGCCGGCCGCTTTCCTCCCTGTTGCGTATTATTGTTCTTCCCGTTCATCTTCCTGTAGATGCTGAAGCCTAATGCAAGAAATGCACAGGCCAAAATAATTATCTCTTTGGTTTCCATAAAGCTATGATTGCTGTTTTGACAACTCAAAATTATTAAAATTAGTATTAATGAAATCGCTTATATTTCACAAAATGAGTGCTTCGTTTGAGTTTTACCAATAATTCCATTATTTTCGTGGTCTTAAACGAGGGGATATTTTGTCTCTTGCCAATTTTTAATGCACTGATCTAAAAAGGATTAAACATGACTACCAATGATCCGGCAAACTCTGTTCATGACGAACAATTCGACGCTGACAAAAAAGCAATCGAATCTATGGGTGAGGAAACCAACGAAACTGTTGAGAAAAACAGTATTGAAACTGATGATGTAAATGAGGCTCCCAAGGCTGCAGATTACGAAACTATTGAGGCTGTCAATGACAGTGAAAAGCTAGAAGGAAATGACTCATCCGACGATGAATTAAAAGCAGAGGAACCTGAAGAGACATCCACGGCTGCAGATGAATTAAAAGCTGAGGAACCTGAAGAGACATTCACGCCTGCAGATGAATTAAAAGCTGAGGAACCTGAAGAGACATTCACGCCCGCCGATGAATTAAGATCTGAAGAAACGGAAGAGACCGGTTCAGATAATGATGCGTCCGGTTCTGCTGAACCAGAAGGGGATGATACTTCAGCTGAACATGTGGAGACATCAGGAGAATCAGTACATGATATCCCTGAACTTATCAATTATGAAGACATAGTTCTTCCTCCGGTTGATTATTCAGGATACACCCGTAAAGAGCTTGTAGATACACTCGCATTAATTGTTGAAAACAGACCTCCGTCAGAGATACAGGAAGACGTAAGCAGGATAAAAGAGCTTTTCTACAAAAAAACCAAGGTTGAGATAGGTGAAAAAAGGCAGAAGTTCGTAAAGGATGGCGGTGCTATTGAAGATTTTGTTGCTGAACCGGATGAACTTGAAAATGAAATAAAAATCTCGCTTGAGGTTTACCGTACAAAAAAGAACGACTATAACAAGATCCAGGAGAGTGAGAAATATGATAATCTGAAGCGTAAGCAGGAGATCATTGAGCATATTAAGGAACTGGTAAACAGGGAAGAGTCAATAAATAAAACCTTTCAGGAATTCCGCAACCTGCAGAATGAATGGAGAGCAACGGGTATTGTTCCCCAGGCGGCTTTAAAAGATCTCTGGGAGAGCTATCACCACAGCGTTGAGATGTTCTATGATTATATTAAAATCAACAGGGAACTGCGTGACCTTGATCTTAAAAAGAACCTCGAAGCCAAAATTGTTCTGTGTGAGAAAGCAGAGGAGTTATTCCTTGAACCTAACCCGGTCAATGCCTTCAGATCATTACAGGATTATCATAACCAGTGGCGTGAGATTGGCCCTGTTTCCCATGAATCAAAAAATGAAGTGTGGGAACGTTTCCGTGAGGCAACATCAAAAATTAACAAACGTCATCACGAGTTCTTTGAAAAACAGAAGGATGAGCAAAAGAGGAACCTTGATGCCAAGATAGTTTTATGCGAGAAGGCTGAGGAGATTGCCAACAGCGAGGTGCTTACTTTCAATGACTTCAAGGAAAAGTCAGATGCTATTCTAGAGTGTCAGAAGCTTTGGAGAACACTTGGTTTTGCACCAAAGAAATACAATAACAAGATATATCTGCGTTTCAGGGCAGCATGCGATAAATTTTTTGAAAAGAAACGCACTTTCTTTGCCGAGAGCAAAGAGGTGCAGATGAAGAATCTTCAGCTTAAGACTGACCTCTGCATTCAGGCTGAGACACTGCAGGAAAGCACTGAATGGAAAGAATCAACAGACACTCTCATCAGATTACAGAAAGAGTGGAAAGAGATAGGCCCGGTTCCGAAGAAATACTCAGAAAAAGTGTGGAAGAGATTCCGCAAGGCATGCGACACCTTCTTTGCCAGGAAATCAGAATATTTCGCCGGAAGAAATACCTCGTATGAGGACAACCTTACTGCAAAGCTTGCAATTATTGAAGAGCTTGAAGCCTTCGTCCCGACAGATGATATGAAGGCAGGATTTGAAGTGCTTAAGGATATCCAGAAGCGATGGGCTGAAATTGGATATGTGCCTTTCAACAAAAAAGAGGAGATTTCAAAGAAATATAAAGACGCCCTTAATAAGCAGTTTGACAGGCTCAAGCTTGATGATGAGGATAAAAACATTCTTAAGTTCAGGAATAAGGTTGACAGTGCAATGTCAAACCCCAGGTCTGCAAGAAAAGTGCGCAATGAGCGCGAAAAATACTATAGCAAGATTAAACAGCTTGAAAGCGATATAGTTCTGTGGGAGAATAATATCGGATTCTTTGCCAAGTCAAGTAATGCTGATACTATGATCAAAGAGGTAGAGGAAAAGATAGCCGAGGCCAAGCGCACAATAAAGATGCTGGAGGAGAAGGTCAAGGTTATTGATAAAACAATGCTTGAAGAAGAATAAATACAATAAACCCTGAATTAATTTTTTCTGCCTTGGCTGATGTAAAATATATTTTCGTTACAGGAGGAGTAACATCTTCCCTTGGAAAAGGGATTATTTCATCCTCTGTTGCCAAGCTGCTGCAGGCACGTGGATACAGTGTCACAATACAGAAGCTTGATCCATACATAAATGTTGACCCCGGTACTCTTAACCCCTATGAACACGGGGAGTGCTATGTGACTATCGATGGTGCGGAGACTGACCTTGATCTTGGTCATTACGAGAGGTTCCTGAACGTTCATACTACCCAGGCCAATAATGTCACCACCGGTAAGATATATCAATCAGTAATTAACAAAGAGCGAAGGGGCGATTATCTTGGCAAGACTGTCCAGGTAATCCCTCATATCACTGATGAGATAAAGAGGCGTATAAAGCTTGTTGGCTCTGACGGCAAATATGATATTGTCATTACCGAGATAGGCGGAACCGTTGGCGACATTGAATCATTGCCTTATATTGAATCTGTGAGGCAGCTTAAATGGGAACTTGGTCCGCGTAACTGTCTTGTGATCCACCTCACTCTGGTACCTTTCCTTTCGGCATCAGGCGAACTGAAGACAAAGCCAACACAGCACTCTGTCAAGATGCTTCTCGAAGAGGGTATACAGCCTGATATACTTGTTCTCAGGACCGAAAAAGACCTGAGCGATGAACTTCGTAAAAAAGTTGCACTCTTCTGTAACGTTGAAGCGGCAGCTGTAGTACAGTCAATAGACGTTTCCACAATATATGAGGTTCCTATCAGGATGCACAACCAGAACCTCGACAGTACTATCCTCAGGAAGCTGGACCTGCCCTCTGATACCGAGCCGAATCTTGATAAATGGAAAGATTTTCTGCGTAAACTAAATAACCCCAAACACAAGGTAAAAATTGCACTCGTAGGCAAATATGTCGAGTTACCTGATGCCTACAAATCCATTTCCGAGTCATTTATACACGCAGGAGCTGCCAATGAGACAGAGGTTGACTTATGCTACATTCATTCTGAGGAGATAACCGAACAGAATGTGAACGAGATGCTTGCCGGATTCGATGGTGTACTTATTGCCCCTGGCTTTGGTTCAAGAGGAATAGAAGGCAAAGTCGCAACTGCTGGTTACGCCCGCAGAAACAATATTCCTTTCCTTGGCATTTGCCTTGGAATGCAATGTGCCGTGATTGAATTCGCCCGTAACGTGCTTCATCTTGAAGGGGCTCACTCTACAGAGATAAACCAGAAAACGAAATTCCCTGTGATAGACCTCATGGAGGAGCAGAAAAGCATAATTGAAAAAGGCGGTACAATGCGACTCGGAGGATATAAATGCCTTCTCTCTGAGGGATCCCTTGTGTCAAAAGCTTATGGCAAGAACGAAATAATTGAGAGACACAGACACAGATACGAATTCAATAATAAATACCTTGAAGACTTTAAGAAGGCAGGGATGGTCCCCACGGGAGTCAACCCCCAGTCAAATCTTGTCGAAATAATTGAGATACCCTCACTCAAATGGTTTGTTGGCGTTCAGTTTCATCCTGAATACAGCAGTACTGTGGTAAGCCCTCACCCTTTGTTTGTGGACTTTGTTAAAGCCTGTATATCAGGTAAATAATACTATTAGAAAGAAAAAAGAATGGACAAAAATTCTATTATTGGAATAGTTTTAATTTTTCTCGTTTTTATAGGCTATGGCGTTTATAACGACAGTAAGAACACTAAGATTTTCAAAGCTGAAGTACAGTATGCCGATTCGCTTTATAATGCAGGAAATTTAAACGATTCACGCTCTGCATATCAGACGGCTTTGAGATATAAGCCCAAAGACATGCATGCTATCAGCCGCGTTACTGAGCTGAACGAAAAACTTTCTGTTCCTGAAAAAAAATCAGAGATAGCTGATTCAACTGCTTCAGTAAACAGGAATGCTCTCCCGGCAGCCAGACAAGACTCTCTTGCCTATGGTGCCTTCAGTGCAGCCTTTCACGGGAAAGACACAATTATCACAATTGAGAATAACAGGATCAGGCTTGAAATCTCTGCTAAAGGCGGAAGAATATACTCTGCCGAAGTAAAAAACTATACGACGTTTGACTCACGACCTGTTAAATTATTCGATGGAGACTCTACCATCTTCGGTTATAACTTCTTTACAACAGACAATAAAGCTATAAGTACAAATAATCTCTATTTTGTACCCGTGGCATCATCACCTCATGTAATTGTAAAGGATAAACCTGAGAGTGTAAGCATGAGATTGCCGGCGTCAAACGGCGGGTATATTGAATATACCTATACTGTTTACCCGGATAATTATATGATTGACTTCAAAACAAACTTTGTTTCTCTTTCTGATGTCATGATGACAAACACTTCCAGCATAAATCTCGACTGGAAAATGTATATCCCGCAACAGGAAAAAGGAAGGGTAAACGAAGAGAATTATACATGGCTTAAATATAAAGTTTACCAGGATAAGGTTGATGGCCTTTCGATGCGCCAGAGAAAAGATGTTGAGACAAAGGACCTGATGAAACTTAACTGGATTGCTTATAAGGACCAGTTCTTCTCATCAGTTATTATTGCCGACAATTATTTTCTGAATGCCTCCATAACATCAACAAAAACGGACCCAACATCCAAACTTATAAAATATTACGGTTCAGAGATTGGAGTGCCTCTTACAAAGGCAGAAACTCCATCCGTCAGCATGAAATTCTACTTCGGTCCGAACCGTTTTACCACTCTTAAGAAGTACCACATGGGACTTGAGGAGCTGGTCTTTCTGGGGCGGAATATTATAAAATGGATAAGCCAGTTTATTATTATTCCGGTGTTTAATTTCCTCGGGAGATATATTTCGAATTATGGTATCATTATTCTGATACTTACAATACTTATAAAGGTTGTTCTTTATCCGCTTACTCACAAGTCATATATTTCAATGGCAAAGATGAAGGCCATGAAACCTATGGTTGACGAGATTTCAAAGAAGTTTCCGAAATCTGAGGATGCAATGAAGAAACAACAGGCAACCATGGCTCTGTATAAAAAAGCAGGTGTAAGCCCCATGGGAGGATGTCTGCCGCAGTTGCTGCAGATGCCAATACTTTTTGCAATGTTCCGACTGTTCCCTACCTCAATTGAGCTTCGTCATCAGTCATTCCTGTGGGCAACGGACCTTTCAACATATGACTCTATCTTACACCTTCCTTTCACCATTCCGATGTATGGAGATCATGTGAGCCTCTTTACCATTCTCATGACTGTGGCAACAATCATCTCAATGAAGATGAGTGATACGTCAGGGCAGGAGCAGATGCCTGGTATGAAGGCTATGATGTATGTTATGCCTGTAATGTTCATGTTTATGCTGAATAATTTCTCATCAGGATTGACATACTACTATTTCCTTACTAACGTTATAGGTATTATTCAGACACAGGTTTCAAAGAGGTTTGTAAGTGAAGAAGAAATCCTTCGCCGTATTGAAGAGAATAAAAAGAAACCGACTAAGAAATCGGCCTGGCAAAAACGACTTGAAGAAGCTCAGAAACAGGCTGGTCGTAAACAGATAAAAAGATAATCTTAAAAAATGTATAAAATTTTAAAGGGCTGCCGTAAGGCAGCTTTTTTTTTGGTTAAAATGGAAAAAACAGCTCTCTAAACTAAATTTTAGTAATTACTAATACCTAAATTAGCTTGCTAAACTTTTTAAAAATGGGGAAAAAATTAAAGAATAAAGACATTGCTGCCAGGCTTGGCCTGTCAGGAACATTGGTATCGCTGGTTCTAAACAACAAAGCGGACCAGCATGGCATTAAACGTGAAACACAGGAAAGAGTCCTTGCCGTTGCCAGACAAATGGGGTATTTTGACGCAACGCCGGGTCAGAAGAGCGAACAACCTGTGGTTGAAGAAAAACCGGGCGTCATCGGAATGATCGTTCCTTCAATGAACGACCCTTTCATTTATGAGATTACACCTTACCTGCAGAAGGCATTTGCAAGCATAGGGCTGGGCTTTTCAGTGTTTACCCGTGATCCGGATGATGACAGGTTTAACAGACTTACCGGGTCATTGCGTAAATTCTTTAGCGGAATGATACTTGTCGGTGATGCAGCCGATGATAACATTGTACGCACTCTGAGCAGGGAAGATTATCCGATTGTTCTTGTAGAGAAGAACATTAAAAGACTCCGGCTTAACTCGGTATGTTCGGATTATTTAGCCGGAGCCAGCATAATGACTGAACATATTGCTTCGCTGGGATACAAATCTGTTCTTATAATTGGGAAAGAATCAACGCATGACACTGACAAAGAGCTTGTTGATGAATTAAAAAACACTATGAAGAAAAATCCGCTCTTTAGTGAGGTGCAGTTCATCAATGTACGTAACCCAAGAGGGACGGAGAAGTTTGACTTCGCGCAGGTTGAGCATTATCTCCGCCCGCCTCACAGGTGTGATGCAATAGTGGTGGTTAACTCTGAACTTGTGTTCCCGCTTTTCACAGCGCTTAAATCTAAAAATTTCAGAATCCCACAGGATATCGCTCTTGTATCAATGGAAGACGGAATAGGATTTGACCTTATTACTACACCTGTTACCCGACTGCGGAGACCTCTGTCAGGAATGTCATTGAAGGTTGCAAACATCCTCTGGTCTGAAATTAAAAACAACGGCAAGAGTAAGTATAAAAGACAGGTGAGCCTGCCTCCCGAGCTGCTGATTAAAAGCAGCTGCGGATCATACCTAAAATAATAACTAATATGGCAAAACGCGCATATGTGCTTGCAGCAGTGGTATTAGCACTTCTATGCTCCTGCAATCCTAAACATCTGATAAAAGATAAAATGTTTAGAGATTCAGTGTCCTCGGATTATTCACAAAGAGAAAAATCATTTGGCAAGCGAACCCCTGAATTGTTTTCTGGAGCAGATCATGAGAAAGATCCTTTGAAAAAAGAAGCATTGATCTACCTGGCTGCATATATGCCTCTTAATGACTTTGCTGATTACCCTTATTCAACCCTCACAGGAGCAGTCGACGTGGCATTGCGGACAAGAGAAGAGATGCCATGGGGCAAAAATATCCCTGTGGATATCTTTTTAAGCTTCGTTCTTCCTCCAAGAGTCAATAATGAGAATCTGGATAGCTTCAGGATAAAATACTTCAATGAAATCTCAGGCCGGGTTAAAGGAATGAATGAAGAACAGGCTGCCCTGGAGATAAACCACTGGTGCCATGAAAAGGTGGCATATCAGCCTTCCGACAGCAGGACATCCTCACCAATGGCGACCATCTTGTCGGCAAGGGGCAGGTGCGGAGAGGAATCAACCTTTACAGTCTCTGCTCTGAGAACAGCAGGTATCCCGGCCAGACAGGTGTATACTCCCCGATGGGCACATACCGATGACAATCACGCCTGGGTTGAAGTATGGGTGAACGGTGGCTGGCATTATATGGGAGCCTGTGAGCCTGAACCGGTGCTAGACAGAGGTTGGTTCACCGAACCTGCCAGAAGAGCAATGCTTATTCATACAAAAGCGTTTGGCCGCTATAACGGTGATGAAATAAAAGTTAAGAATAACAGATATTCTTCCGAGATCAACTGTCTTCCTGAATATGCTGTAACCAAAGACTTTAAGGTCTCAGTGAGCAACACCAGGGGAGATGCGGTTAAAAATGCCACAGTCGATTTCCTGCTTTACAATTACGCTGAGTTATATCCAATTGCCTCAGTTGAAACTGACGACAGGGGTAAATGCCATTTTGTAACAGGTATGGGCGATCTTGTTGTATGGGCTCATTCAGGAGATGAGTTCGGCTTTTCTCATGTCAGTGTCGCGGGAACTGACAGTGTAAACATAACAATTGCTGAAAAACAACTTTCAGGAGAAGAAACATTTGACCTCAAGGCACCAGTTGCGAGAACTCCTTATCCCGGCCCTGACCCTGAGCTTATCAGGAAGAACAGCCTGAGAATAAGTAACGAAGACAGCATACGACTTGCTTATATCAAATCATGGAAGAGCGAAGAGGCAATAAAGAACATCCTCGAAAAGGTAAACCTTAAGGAACCTGATGTACGTGATATAATTACCAGGAGCATGGGCAATTACCTCACAATTTCAAAATTCCTTGTGAACTCAGGAGAAAAAGCACCTCTTGCAATGAGATTATTAAAAAACATCTCAGAAAAAGACCTTCGTGATGCTGACGGAGCTATTCTCACTGACCATCTTTTAAAGGCACCAGAGCAGACAGCAGGAGTAGCAAATGAGATTTACGACCGGTATCTTCTTTCTCCCCGGGTGGATAATGAAAAACTTTCATCCTGGAGATCATCGCTTCCTCAGGCAATTGCTCCCGAATTGATGGAACGCTTCCGTGAGAACCCTGATGATATATCCGGCTGGATTGATTCCGCACTTGTTATATCTGAGGCAGAGAATTATTATAATGTGCCACTTACACCAGGAGCGGTTGCAGAGCTGCGAATAACCGATAATCACTCAGAAAAGATATTTTTTGTGGCATTGTGTCGTACACTGGGTATACCTGCCAGGATAGACCCGGGAACAAACAGGCCTCAGTATTACCTGAAAGATAACTGGATTGATGCCTGGCTCTCAGGTGAAAAGAGATCATTGCAGGAAAAAGCCTATGTTTCTTTTACAACAAAAGATGTTACACCTTCTCCTGAATATTACTCTCATTTTACTCTGGCGCGTTTTGAAGATGGCAGATATCACACTCTGGAGTTTGATTTCAATGGTAAAATAGGCAGCATACCCCACGATATTCCTGTCGATCCGGGCAGGTATATGCTTTTAACGGGAAACAGGATAAGTGATGTGACTGTACTTGCCGGCGCTTTCTTCTTTGACCTGGGTGCAGGTGAACACAAAACATTAAATGTAGCTCTCAGGCACTCGGGCGAGCCCTTTGAAAAAACAGGTGTGATAAGCTGCAATATTAACCTTAACACAACAGATGGCAAAGCAATATCATTTAAGGACATCTCTGACAAAGGCATCGTGGGTGTGTGGATCGTACCGGGAAGTGAACCGACGAATCATATATTAAATGATCTGCCTTTATATAAGGATGAGTTCGATAAATGGGGCGGATGTTTTGTGTTTTTTGTTGACCGGGTTGCCACAGATTCATCTTTTGATGCTTCTAAATTAAAGGGGCTTCCCGAAAGGACCATTTTTGCAGATGATAATGACAGAGGTATCCTAAAATCATTGTTCCCACAGTTTGAGACAAGAGATGCACAGATGCCGGTGATTTTCTATGCCGATAAGATCGGGAACATTTATTATTTTTCTGAAGGTTATAAAATAGGGGTTGGAGATCAGATCCTTAAAAGAATTAAATAACAAAAAACAGAAAATGAAACTATCATTACTCCTTCTGCCTGTGATAATGGTTGCTGTATTTTCATGCAGCACAACTGAAAAAACTGATCTGACATCAAAAGTTGATGTATTTATTGGAACACTGCCTCACGGGCACGTTTTCCCCGGAGCAACCACCCCTTTTGGAATGGTGCAGCTGAGCCCTGACAATGGCACATCAGGCTGGGACTGGTGCTCCGGATATAACTATTCAGATACTGTTATTGCCGGATTTAGTCATACTCATCTGAGCGGAACGGGTATAGGAGATCTCTGTGATATCCTTTTTCTGCCTACAATGGCCGAAGTTTCAACTGCATTGGCAGGACCGGGAGAATCTGTCGCAAAGAATAACCGTTCTTCGTTCTCACATAAAAATGAAAAGGCCCATCCGGGCTACTACTCGGTAATATTGGATAACGGCGTTATTGTTGAGCTCACAGCTACGCCAAGATGCGGAATTCAGCGATATACGGCCTGCAGAGATGGCGTGATGAATGTGGTTGTTGACCTTGGCTTTGCAATAAACTGGGACAGACCCGACAGCTGTTCACTTAGCTGGAATGGAACATCGTTGTCAGGATCGAGAATATCAAGCGGATGGGCTGAAAAACAATATGAGTTTTTTGCCTCACAGTTTTCAAAGAGTCCTGTTTCTGTGTCAATGTTCAACGCAGGGAAAGAAGAAAATTCTTCCGGCATAAGCGGAAAGAACATCTTCTGTATACTGTCGTTTGAAATGAAGAATGACGAGAGCCTCGTTGTAAAAACCGGTATCTCTGCCGTAAACACTGCCGGCGCAATGAATAACCTCAATAAAGAAGTTACAGGATGGGATTTTACTGAAAAGTCAGCTGAGGCAATGGCCTCGTGGCAAAAAGCTCTTGGAAAAGTGGTTGCATCATCATCTGATGCCGAAACTGAGAAGGTGTTTTATACTGCCCTCTATCACTCAATGATAGCGCCTAACCTTTATAATGATGTCGACGGACGCTATCGGGGCACTGATGGAAAGATCCACACAGCAACTGGTTTTAATAATTATACTGTTTTCTCACTGTGGGACACCTACAGGGCAGAGCACCCGTTATTTACAATTATCGCACCTGAGCGTGTACCTGATTTTATAAATACATTTATAAATATTTACAAAGAGCAGGGCAAACTTCCTGTATGGTCCCTTGACGGAAATGAGACAAACTGTATGATTGGTTACCATTCAGTTCCTGTTATTGCCGATGCAATACATAAGAAATTCAAAGGGTTTGATTATGATCTTGCCTGGGAAGCTTCAGTTCACTCTTCCAATCTTGATTTTATGGGTCTTAAACTATTTAACAGCCTTGGATACATACCATCGGAGCTAGAAAACCAGTCAGTGTCAAAGACCCTTGAGTATTCAGTTGATGCATGGTGTATGTACCAAATGGCGTTGGATCTGGGTAAGAAAGAGGATGCTGCTCTGTACCTGCAAAGGTCAAAAGACTATAAAAACGTATTTGACCCCGATCTCAAGTTTGTAAGAGGGCGGATGAAGGATGGCAGCTGGCGGGGCGACTTTGATCCGCTATACTCAAATCATGAACAGTCAGACTTTACAGAAGGCAACGCCTGGCAGTATACCTGGCTCGTGCCACAGGATGTTGACGGTCTGGTATCTCTCTTTGGCAGCAAGGCGGAGTTCCTCTCAAGACTTGATTCTCTCTTTAATATAATAGAGGCAGTCAGGGGCGAAAATGCATCGGCCGATATCAGCGGTCTTATTGGCCAGTATGCTCATGGTAATGAGCCTTCACACCATATAGCCTATCTCTTTGCAATGGAAGGCCAGCCTGAAAAGACCTGCTATTATGTTAAAAAGATAATGAATGAGCTTTATACAGGCGAAAAAGACGGCCTCTGCGGTAATGAAGACTGCGGCCAGATGTCGGCCTGGTATGTGCTCTCTGCTATGGGTATTTACCCGGTGAACCCTGCTGACGGAAAGTTCATACTCGGATGCCCGTCTCTCGATAAGGCAGTCATTAATCTCCCCGGCGGAAAATCTTTCACAATTGCTGCCCTCAATAATGGCAGAGAAAAATACAGGGTTAAGAAAATTCTGTTAAACAACAAACCTCTTGAACGGAACTACATAACTTATGATGAGATAATGTCAGGAGGAGAACTGGAATTTATAATGGAGTAATGACCTGATATACAATGAGGACTCACCTTTTTACGGGTCCTCATTTTTTAAAACTCTTTTTGCTGTTGAAACATTTATCAACAGGCGGTTGATAAATGAAAATGCACTGCTGACAAATTTTAAATATATTTGCATCGAATTGGTGCTGCAATTTATTTTTGAATTGCACTGAAAAGGGAATCCCGTTAAAACCGGGGACAGTACCCGCTGCTGTGAAGCCCGGTCAGCCATGTGGCTGGCCAAAAGATCAGGAGAAACAGACCACTGTCAGCACTCAGGCTGATGGGAAGGCTCTCCCGGTCGGGACAAGTCAGAAGACCTGCCATTTGTTTTCCAGTATTTGGAGCTTTCGGGAAGTAGAGCGATGAATCGTGTTTGAAATTCACACTTTGTAATTCCTGGTTGGCCTTAAGTATTGGTTGTGTAAAATCAATCAATTACCGATGCGTTTAACCATTTATATTAAAGATTGGGTAGTTTCCCATCCTAACCCCGATAGCTATCGGGAAGGAGGGGTCCGGCGACTCAGGAGCCGGGGGGTGGTATGTCAACACCCGAAAGAACCTTCACTACAGGTACCTTCCCGGGATTTCCTGTTCAAACCTTCTAAGTTTCTTGCTTTAACTATTGTTTTGCTTCTGCTGGTTACTTTAAAACTGATGGCCGGCAACACTATCCCTGATACCATTACTGTTAACACTGTGACTGTAACAGCAATGAATCATACCCGGGAGTTGCCATTCTCCTTTCATGTCGTTGACTCTTCTCTCATTGCTTCAGAAAGAAGCTCTGATATTGGCAGGCTGCTGCAATACTCTTCACCGGTCATTGTCAAGAGATATGGGACCGACGGTCTTTCTTCACTTTCATTAAGAGGAATGAGCGGTACCCATACCTCTGTCATTTGGAATGGAATAGAGATAAATGCGCCATTGAACGGACAGACAGATTTTACTTTGTTGCCTGTATTTGCCGTTGATAAGATTCAAATAAATTCAGGAGGCGCAAACCTCTCAGGAATATCCGGCACTATAGGCGGTGCTTTGGTTTTTTCATCAGATGAAATGGCCGTAGATGGGATTGCTTTAAAATGTTTTACCGGAGG
>JGI20214J51088_10000125_pt1 | contig 53313 bp, 39 predicted proteins | sample WetSurMetagenome_FD_51088 | JGI IMG/M metagenome (IMG submission 51088) | reverse complement strand
GTGATTTCTATTTCAGGGGATGTGTATATCAAGTTTCAGCAATACGACAATTACCAGATACCTGCCGATGGAATTCTATGGGATGATATCTACCTTGAATCAGATGGTATACTAAATATTGACCCAGAATTTATTCTTCCTGCATGGGGGGGAGCGATGGTTCACAGTGATCCACATTTAACTGATTTTATTAACATGCCTGTACCCGTATCATTAGGTGATGAATGGTCGACTTATCGTAGTTCAACGGATCATGGGAGGAACGAACGTATGGAAATCCTGGAGCAAATCCCTAGTAACGGAGATAATTGCTGGAGGATGGATGTAAAAGATAGCGGGTATTACAATCTTAACGAGATTATTGTGCATGTAAAAATGAATAGTGGCGCCTCCTATCTTAATTTAGATTTCTGGACTAAGGAGTACTTTGATGATTTGGATTTAATGCCGAGTTCCTTTACAGGTCATTCTAATGCAGATGGAATAGCGGTGAGTACTGATAATTATAATTGGGTAAGATTATGGCAATATCTGAGTTCGGTTCCGATATGGGCTGAGTATGGTCCCATCAATATTGGGAACTATGTTTCTCTCTCTGGTGACGTGTATATCAAATTTCAGCAGTACGGTGAATATCCTATTCTGGGGATTCCAAGCGATGGGATCGTATGGGATGATGTTGGTCTGATAACAGACGGTACAATGACTTATGGTTCAGGTCGCATAACAAATTCCTATTTAGAGGATTTTAATATGACGGCATGGATAAGAAAAGATTTAAACAGTGAGAAATCTCAAAATTGGGGGAATGGCATTGCTGGAAATGGAGAGATTGTTGCATGTCCATTTTTATATCCAGGGGGTGAAAACAACCTTATCGTTTATGATTATAATGGGAATCGAGTCTGGAAATCAGAAGACTTATTACATTGGTCAACAACATCATCCACACCAATGGTTTCTATAGATAATAAGGTAATCATCTGCGATAGTTATAAAATAATAATGGTTGATCCTTATTATAATGAAGATGGTGAATGTTTATGGTCGACTGAAATTCCAGGAAGCCCAGGAGTTATATTTAGTCCTGCCATTACGGAAAATGGAGTGATAATATTACCGATTAGAAATGGAAATATCTATGTATTTAATAGCGACAATGGCGATTTTTTAAGTGGTTATAGTCTTGAAGATGGTTATACAGTAATGAGTACAGATGTTTTTTCCACATCGAATTCAGCATGTGTAAATGGCAATAGGGTATATATATTAGGAGAAAAATCCAATGAGAAATCCCGACTCTTTGCAATAGATATTGAAAAAAGCGGAAATATATTCACGCCCATTTGGTATTATCCATATACGGGAAAAAGTCAAGCAAGTCCAACATTTATTAACAATGTTATCTATTTTGATATTTATCAATCAATTTGGACACCAACAATTGATGTGGGAGCTTGTGCTGTAAATGATTTGGGAGATACTTGTTCTGAAAAATGGAATGTATCCCTTTCTCATATGACATGGTTTACAATGACCGCGGACCCAAGAGGTGACAGTATTTGGTTTGAGGACACGTATCATAGAAATTTAACACGTCTAAGCCTGAATAATGGAGATATAATGGAAAATATTTCTATAGAAAAACTTATGGGGTCAGGGTACAGACCAATATCAGTGATGCAAATTTGTGATGAGACAAATCCTAAGATGATTGTTTCTGCAAATTATCCTTTAATTGCATGTTATGTTATCTGTATTGATTTAGTTCATCAGAATTCATTGATCTGGATGAATAGAGTTATTTCCCAATGGAACTGTGATTATGCCGGTGGTCAATATACAATCCTATTGGACAATGCGAGAAACAACCCTCGAATAATATTTGGTGCCTATTGGGGTGGTGTGTATGCATTTGGACATTAGAAACGTTGATATATATCTTTTATTTATAATATAATGTGAGATATGATAAAAATATTTGATTAACAAAAGATGGAGAAAAAGGAAGGAATTAAAGATGAAAAGGAAACAAATAATCCTATGGGCCATGCTCTCAATTTTCCTCGTAGTGAATACACCTATATTGGCAAATTCATTGCAAAAAATAAACCAGATACCAAGCACCGATATTATAAGCGAAGAAAAATTTAATCAAAAAGAGTTATTATTTCAAACAATTTTAGATATAGCGAACAATAACGAGATTAGGGGAGTAGTACTAAAATCTGAGATGAGAGGTAGTATCGATAGGTTTTTTGTACCTGGTATGAAATTCTCTATATTCACTCCGCATATTTTAACAAAAAAATTTCTCAATTACGCGTATAATGTTGGTGTAATCCTTTCTAGAATTCTTAATGAATCAAAGGTAAATTCTATAATTGAAAAATATCAAGTAAATAATAAAGGGCTGCAAAAGGAAATAACTAATACCATTAACAAAGATAACACTCTTAATAGAGAAATAACACAATTATCAAATTCGAATTGTGATTGTCAGTGTAGCTTAGGAATTACTGCTTGGCAATTCCCGGTTATCTGCGCAATTTTCGGGGCAATAGGAATTTTTATACTGTTTTTTGCTTTGTGGCTTGATATAGGATATAACTTACTCANAATAATATTAACTCTAGAGGAAATATTTAATTGTCCCGGAACATAATGAAATGACTATGTGTTTGAATTGACGATTTTTTACAGAGAAATTATAGGAATGATGTTGGGAAAATAATCTGTGATATAATATTCGAAGTTTGAAGAAATTTCATTAACCAAAGATGATATCGGATGCAAACGGTTTTTTGAGACTAGTGATTAATTTATTCTCGTAAACAGTTATATCTGACAAGATGATTATTGTATCAGATTATTAATTATTCGTATATCTCCAGGAATGAATAATTGAAACGTTAATTTTATACATAGATTTGCTATTAGCACTTTGTAATGAGTGAGATATTTGATGTTCTTGAAAAATCACAATCCATAGAGATCCTGGTGGCTTTACAAGACAAAGACAGACTCTTTCTTTCCGAGCTTTTAGAAATATTAGACACGAAAGATACTAATACGGTCAGTAAAAGAATAAAGATTTTACGAGAAACTAGTCTTATCAAAGAAGAAGGCGAAGAAAAAGTTAGTGGACGAAGGTACATCTGGCTTACGACTAAAGGGAAAAAGATTGCCGCACTTCTTGCTGAAATTGGAAAAATTTAGAAGAAACCAAAAGATACCAAAATTAAGGTTGTCTTGGATGATTCTACNATAGAACGATCGATGAATCCTGCCGAACCCACTTTTCTAAGGTTTTTTAACAGGCGAATACCACTGTCTTTCTCCATTGATAAATTCTTTCGTCCCTTTCTTTTTAACTTTACGTAGATTCTTGATATGAGCATCACCGTGAGATGGTGTTAAGAAATCAAGTTTTTCGCAGGTCTCTGGCTAAATCAGCAATGGTCCCTTTATGCCCAAAACAATCTCCACAATACAAGTCACAGTATGTTATCAAATGTTCATCTTTTTCTATCATTGTTTTTTCCTCCTTGTACAATTAACCTAATTATAATAGCGGTTAACAATGGAAATAATATTTGTAATCCTGATCGGTGATTTCTCCCATGTAATGTTGCCATTCTTGTGTTTTTGTATCAATGAACAGCTCAGCACCATCCCGACCAATCGCATCCATTAGCACAGTATCTTGTTTGAATTCTTCTAATGCTTCCATGAGATTTGTCGGGAGTCGTTTGATGTTGTTTTGTTTGATTTCTTCATCGGTCATCTTATAGATGTTTTTCGTGATCGGTTCATAGTTGATTTTCTTTTTAATACCATCAAGACCAGCATGGATTAATGCTGCGAAGAGCAGGTACGGGTTTGCCGCAGGATCCGCGTTTCGTACTTCGACGTCAACATTCTTCTTTGAAGGAATTCGTATGAGGCTGCTGCGGTTATGAGGCGCCCAGGCCAGATAGATAGGCGCTTCGTAATGGGGGATCAATCGCTTATAAGAGTTCAGGGTAGGGTTGGCGATAGCGGCGATCCCTCGGGAGTGATCAAGGATTCCACCGATGAAATACCGCGCGGTTTGATTCAACCCAAAAGGATCGTTATCATCAGCAAACATGTTCTTTCCTTTGTTATGCAACGCGATATGAGCGTGCATGCCACTTCCAGCTTCGTTGGAGAACGGTTTTGGCATGAAGGTGATGTCGAAATTATAGGTTGTTGCGATGTCTCGTGCGACGTATTTGAAGAAGCAGCAGAAATCAGCCGCTGGTAATGCATTAAGGTCTGTTATCTCAATTTCATGTTGTGATTTCCCTGACTCGTGATGATGGTATTTGACCTGATATCCACAGTCCATCAGTACGTCTGAAAGTTTTTTCCGATATTCTTTTGCGTTGTCGAGCGGTGGGGCAATGAAGTAACCTTGGTTTGCCTTAATTTCCGTGAATTTATCCTCGTTATGGTTGAAGACATAAAATTCGACTTCCGGTGAAATCATGATGCTATCGTATCCTTGGCTCATTGCGGAATCTACGGCTCTCTGGAGGATATATCGTGGTCCTGCACGATACTGGTTATAGTCCACATCGCAGAGATTTGCCCGGATGAGCGCCTCTCCTTCAAGATGAGGCAGCACAAGGAACGTATCAGGGTCAGGGACCGCNATCATGTCAGAGCGTTCTACTTTGCGGAATCCGACCGAGGAGCCGTCAAAACGTGAGCCGTTGCTTATGACGTCATCTTTTATGAATCGGTCTGCAGGGACATGAAAGACCCGTAGACCTCCCATGAGATCGGTGAAATGAACCTGGATCCATCTGATATGATGTACTTCGATTTCTTTTTTTATCTGTTGTTGGGTCATTGGGACATTGGAAACAGTACCTATTATAAATTTTTTATGGATATACATATTATACTACAGAGAAAAATTCAAGAAATATTCATGAGGATCTCCGATGCTAGAAATAAATAGAATCCATTGTATGGATTGTCTCCATGGTCTCCCTCAGATTGATTCAGGATCCGTCGATGTTATTGTCACCTCTCCGCCGTATAACATCGGGAAACCATATCGTTCGTATAACGATGTGCGACCACGAAACGAATATCTGGATTGGATGGAACAAATCGCAAAAGCATGTAAATCTGTGTTGAATGAAAACGGATCGTTTTTCCTCAATGTCGGTGGAAAGCCATCTGATCCGTGGGTTGCATTAGATCTGGCGGACCGGTTCCATAAGCACTATATGCTACAAAACACGATTCATTGGATCAAATCTATAGCTATTCCCAAAGCTGATGTCGGTCACTACAAAGCAATCTCTGATGATATCGCTGTTGGACACTACCAACCGGTCAACAGCCCACGCTATCTGAGCAACTGTCATGAGTACATCTTTCATTTCACAAAAACTGGGGACGTTGCTTTGGATCATCTTGCCATCGGTGTGAAGTACCAGGATAAAACCAATGTCGGTCGCTGGAAAAAAGCATCAGGTGACCTTCGGGGACGAGGAAACACTTGGTTTATCCCTTACGAAACGGTACAGATCGCCCGGGTGCACCCAGCGGTATTCCCTGAAAAACTCCCTGAGATGTGCATTAAACTCCATGGGTATAAAAAAAACACTCTTGTCCTTGACCCTTTCATGGGCACTGGGTCGACCGCTCTTGCCTGTCAAAAACTTGGTGTGAACTATATCGGCTTTGAAATCGATACGACCTATGTCGCAATCGCCAATAAGAAATTATTCAAACAAAAAGAATAAATGAGTCCCTCTTTGAAAAACAATGGTTTTTTAAAGGGGATGAATCTTTTCATTGCAGGATAGTATCACCGGAATTGTTTATGAAAACCATCACACCCTGGCTCAACGACAGCGAATACATCACTCCGCTCTCCCCTGCTTGTCGAATGTGTGCAAAAGGGTCCAAAATGGTCATACTTATCACTGGAGTATGTTCGACGAAGTGTTTTTACTGCCCGCTGAGTTTTAAGAAAGGTGGCACCGATAGGATTTTTGCTGATGAATGGGAACTAAAAAATGAACAGGATATCGAGACACTCATATGTGAGGCAGAGTGCATCAAAGCCTCTGGTGCTGGAATCACCGGCGGTGATCCTCTTGTGGTGTGGCAGCGAGCCCAAACCTACATTACGCTTCTTAAGCAGACCTTCGGGGAAAAATTCCATATTCATCTGTATACTTCTGCGCTGAAAAATGCAGATCAGCTCACTGATTTAGTTTCATCTGGTCTGGATGAGGTACGTTTTCACCCCATGGTAAGCACTTGGAAAGCAATGGATAAAAGTTCCATTAGACAGGCGATAAAGACCATGGTAGGAACCACAGTCGATGTCGCAATCGAAATTCCGGTTATTCCAAAAATGGAAAAAGAAATCCTTACGTTGATTTCATGGGCCAATGAACAAGGGATTCAATGGATCAATCTGAACGAATTGGAATTTTCTGAGCGAAATGCTATGGCATTTAATGCCAGAGGATATCTAGTGAAAAACGATATTTCAGCGGCAGTACTAGGAAGTGAAGAGACTGCTCGAAAGATAGTAAGTATGGTTCAGAAAAAAGATTTTGATATCGGTGTCCATTATTGTTCTGTTTCATTTAAGGATGGCATTCAACTTAAGAATAGAATCATACGACGCGCAAAACAGGTCGCAAAGCCCTTTGATGTGGTCACCAAAGAAGGAACTTTGGTAAAGGGCGCTATTTATCCTTCAGGTGTTTCGCTGCAGCCTCTCTGCTCTTTGTTAAAAAAAACCTACAAGGTTCCCTCGCATCTGCTGTACCTTGATTCTGAAAAGAAGCGAATCGAACTTGCAGCATGGTTGCTGGAGAAAATCGCTCCAATTCTATCAAAACAAGGCTATCGATGTTACATCGTCGAAGAGTACCCGACCGCAGATAGACTGGAAGTTGAACGTGTCCCATTACCCGGTCTGTGAAAAAGGTTTTTATATGGGGGCTCTATTCCCACCTTACCATTTCCTAAGGAATGGAATCGATGAAAGCTCTGAAAGGAGGCTAAAATAACATGCCGATGTACGTACGATTTCAAGCATCAAAAGAACTGCAAGATTTAGCCTATGAATTGATAGAAAAGGCTCGAGATGGTGGAAAGCTAGGAAAAGGCGCGAATGAGGCGACAAAGTATGTCGAACGCGGCCAAGCAAAGATAGTGATCATGGCCGAGGATGTCACGCCTGAGGAAATTCTTGCTCATATGCCGATTCTGTGTGAAGAAAAAAACGTTCCTTATACCTATGTCCCTAGCAAAGAAGAACTTGGGAATGCTGCAGGCCTGGGTATTCCGACCAGTGCTATTGCGATTGTGAACCCTGGGCGAGAAAAAGATCTTGTTGAAAACATCATTAAAAAACTAGAAACAGAAAAGAAGCAGGGTTAAGAGTATGGTTATCGAAGGAACCCCATGTGAAGTCGTCGAAGTCATCGAACGAACAGGGATGGCTGGAGAAGCCTCTCAGGTGAAAGTTCGCGTCTTGGACGGAAGGGATAAAGGAAAGATTATCACCCGTAACGTGATGGGGCCGGTTCGATTAGGCGACATTCTGATGTTAAGTGAAACCCAACGAGAAGCAAAGAAGCTTGGTGGGCCGCGATAAGAGGGGAACAAACATGGTCGAGAAAAGGACTTGTTCATTCTGTGGAACAGATATCGAACCTGGGACTGGAAAATTATTTGTAAAAAAGGACGGTACTGCTCTGTTTTTTTGTAAAATGAAGTGCCAGAAAAACTTGTTGAAATTGGGTCGTATCCCGCGGCGGGTACGATGGACGAAGAGCTATTCGAAAAAAGCAAAGGCTTGAGCGGATAGAAAAAATGCGCATTGAGCTCCCATACGGAAAAGGAACATTGAATCTAAATGTCCCTGATAAGAATCTTCTTGATGTTGTTTTTCCAAAAGAGGTTATCCAACCCAAGCAGCCCGAGCTCATGATTACTGAAGCATTGCAAGCTCCTTTAGGAACAGAACCGCTCTCTGCCATGGTGGGCCCTGGGAAGACTATTGCCATTGTAATTGATGATTATACGCGGCCATGCCCGACAAAAATGTTGTTACCGCCAGTCCTGCAGGAACTAAAAGACGCTGGAGTGGATGATCATGATATCTGCATTATTGTCGCGACAGGTACTCATAATCCACCATCAGATGATGTTATCAAAGAGCTCGTCGGGGATAAAATCTATCGCAATTACATGGTTATTTCGAATGACGCGGTCCATGCACAGCATGTGAATGTTGGGAAAACCACACGAGGCAACGAAATCGAAATCCTCAGGCAATACGTAGAAGCTGATTTCAAGATCCTTCTTGGAGACATTGAATATCATTATTTCGCCGGGTATGGTGGAACACGCAAAAGCATTCTCCCAGGGATTTCTTCGAAAAGTACGATTCAGCGAAACCATAGTTTGCTGTTTGAGAAATATTCACGCATGGGTGTGTTGAAAGAAAATCCGATTCATCAGGAAATGAATGAGGCGATGCATCTGACAGGTTGTGACTTTGTTCTCAGCGTGGTACAAAATTCGCATCATCGGATCGTCGGTGCTTGGGCTGGAGCTCCCGAATTAGTCATGGATGCAGGGGTGAAACTCGTTGACACCATGTATAAAATAGAGATTGCAGAATCACCGGATATCGTGATTACTGCGGCAAACGGACATCCGCATGACCTCAATTTATATCAGGCGATGAAAGCACTTCATACCGCATGTCAAATTGTAAAACCCCACGGTGTCATCATACTCGTCGCTGAATGCCCTGACGGGCATGGGAGCCAGTTGTATGTCGATTGGTTAAAAAAATACAAATCATCTGATGAAATTCAAAACGCTTTGAATAAAAATTTTATTATTGGTGCACATAAAGCGTATTATCATCGAATGGCAGTAGAAAACCATCCTGTTATTTTTGTTTCCAAGATGAGCACGCCGGATGTTGAAGGTCTTTTTAGGTTTAATAAAGAAAAAACCCCTGATTGCGCATTAGCAAAAGCCTTTGAAATAGCTGGGAACAAGGCAAGCGTGCTGGTGGTTCCTCAAGGGACAACCACTTTTTTGACTATAAAACCATAATTTTGTATGTATCTTATTTTCCTCTTGGAAAACCATCGAGAATTTGATATGATCTCGCTTCAGGAAGGATTTGTTTAAATTCGACCTGTTTTACAGGGTTTGGGACATCTATTTATCGGAAAAAATATATAGAAAGTTTTATTAGTAATGAGACACATGTACATATATTGCGTTATGGGGGAACTCCTATGCGAAAAATGATAAAGATTGCGTTGATTATAGGTATTTCTATTGCATTATTGACACCAATATCAATGGTTATTGCAGATGATACCGAACCACCGGTTATCACATCGATATCCTATGGACCCCATGCCGGTGTTCGGACAGATCCAGGTTTTTACCTCCACCAATCATGTAATGTAACCGATAACGTAAGTGTCGCAGATGTCAGAATTATCATCACTGGACCTGTTGGTTTCACCCCTATTAATGAATCAATGGTGAATATAGGCGGCAGCCAGTATTACTTTGAAGTCGATAATGTTTCTCTAGCTGGGACCTACGCGTTTTATATCTGGGCAATAGACTCATCTAATAACAGTGTCCAAACGAATACCTATTTTATGCTTGTGTTCGAAAACTATCTCAGTTACATCCACGTCGATGTGAATAATCAAGCCGGTCCTTGGGATGGATCGGTTAACTATCCACTGCGATATATCAACGATGCCCTTGCAGTTCTTGCTCCAAACGGTACGATTTTTATCCATGAAGGGATTTATTTGAACACCTCGATTTTGCCAAATAAAAACCTGAATTTGATCGGAGAGAACCAAGTCACAACCGTCCTTGATGGAGGGCTCAATAATAGTGGGATTGTCCGTATTAACGGGTATCAGATGATTACCATTTCGAATCTGACCTTACGAAATGCACTAGTGGGTATAGTTGCACAAGATGGTGCAAATTCAACAGTGTCATATTGTACAATTACACAGTTCACCGATTCTGGTATTGTTACATCTAACTATCAGCATCTACTGGTTAATAATTGTAATTTCCTAAATAACAACAGAGCAATACAGCTATCTAATAGCAGTAACAATCAATTCTATCATAACAATTTCCTGAATAATACGATTCATGTCTCTACCTATCTCAATTCGTCATCTAATGCATGGGATAATGGAACTACGGGAAACTACTGGGATAATTATCGAATAATTTATCCTGCTGCTTTGATCAATACGATAACAGGGACCTGGGAGACACCTTATGTTGTGAACGCATCTGGTAACAATACGGACTTTCATCCCTGGGTGTACCCCTCTGGATATATTGACACCATTCCGCCGGCGGTAACAGTTATCTCTCCGAATGGCGGGGAAGTAGCAACTGGAGAGCTCACCATTCAATGGTCTGCTTCTGATATTTCTACCATTGACCTTAGTGGCACAATCCTTATTGAGTATAGTGCTGATAATGGAAGCAGTTGGTATCAGATCGCTTCTCAGTTGAATAATACGGGGCTTTACACGTGGAATACAACCGTCGTCCCTGATGGTTCTGGCTACTTCATTCGGATTAGTGCAACTGATGAGTTCCTTAACATCGGGTCAGATACATCTGATAATGCGTTCTCTATTGACAATATTGATACGGTTCCGCCACAGGTGCTGGTTATCTATCCGAATGGCGGGGAAGTGGTGTCTGGAGAAATCCCCATTCAATGGGTTGCATATGATAATTTTACCATGGATCTGAATGGCACCATTCTTATTGAGTATAGTGCGGATGATGGAAGCAGTTGGAATCAGATCGCTTCTCAGCAAGATAATACCGGTATTTATGTATGGAATACAATAATCGTTCCCGATGGTAATCTGTATCTTATTCGTGTGAGTGCCACTGACGAAGCTCTTAACGTCGGGTCAGATACATCAAATAGTTCGTTCTCCATACTCAACCACCCAGACTTTCCACCTGGAAACCTACAGGTCCATGGACCATCAGCTGGAGGAAACGGCATCACCTTTAACTTTACTGTTAACGCGACCGATCCTGAGGGAGACCAAATTTATTATAAATGGGATTGGGGCGATGGGAACGTTACTGAATGGTTCGGTCCTTTTAATTCCAGCCAACATATGACAAAGTCCTACACATGGGCTAGCGATGGTAACTATAGTTTACGCGTAAAAGCAAAGGATATTGGAGGCGGTGAAAGTAACTGGTCTGTAATACATCCTATGGTAATCGCAGAACAAGTGAACTTTTCTAGTGTACAACTTGGGTATATATATATAAAACTTTTTTCCTTCAATAAATCCTATATCTACTCTAATTTCCTTGATCGTCTCGGGGTCGTTATTATATGGACTAGCCATGAACTTAATTTACAAGCGTATACAACTGATGTAGTCAAGTCAGTCACATTTAAAGCGATGAATCAAATGGCTGTTGAAGATATGGTAGTTATCGATGATAATGGCTCTGATGGTTTCTCCTGCACTATGAANGTCTCTCGCGGGGTGTACGAACTCAATGTCACAGCTTATGATATTAATGGAACATTAGTGGATAAATATACNCTCTCTACGGTCTTCTTCATTCGCATTGGTAGATACGCCACTGCTCCTGCTCAGAGTCATCTTCTACGCCTAAGGGACATCCATCGGATTCGTAACTGATTCATTTATCATTCATCTCCCAATTTCATATGATAAATGATAGTATTGCTCAAAAATATTCAAATATAAACACATCTTTGGTAGCATTGAAGAATAAAATAGAGTAAAAAGGTATATGAGGTAAAAGGAAAATAAAGAGGGATCATATGAACAAAAAATTTATACAATATATTATTTGTGTAGGAATGCTGATGACCACTTTCTCAACCATAGGCATGCCCTATGCTTCTGCGGATGCTCCTGCAGAACCCAGTCAGCCGGTTCCTTCATCCGGTTCAAGCGGAGTCACCATTTTTATAGAGTTACAATGGACCGGTGGTGAAACAAATCTTACTTACGATGTCCGTTTAGGATCAGAAAGTCCACCACCCCTTGTCGTTGCAAATCAAACAGAAACTATGTATAGACCGAGTCAGCTTCTGTTAAATACCACCTACTTTTGGCAGATTGTCGCTCATAACAGCCTACAAGAATCTACTCCTGGCCCAATCTGGAGTTTCATAACTGCAGCTGATTCCCCACCATTCGAACCAGTGGTCCTTGATGGACCTACGAATGCCGGGCGAGGTGTCGACTTGAAGTTCGAAACAGTCGCTCCTGATCCTGAAGGAGATCAAGTGTACTATCAGTGGAACTGGGGTGATGGGAATATAAGTGATTGGCTCGGGCCTTATGCGTTTGGTGAACATACGGAAACGACCCACCAATGGGCAGAGAATGGAAGTTACAACATAACCGTAAGAGCGAAAGATCCTTATGGGAAGCAAAGTGGCTGGTCTTCGATCTATCATATTACTATTGCATCGCAAATTCAGTTCACTAACTGCAAACCAGGCTATCTTTACTTGAAATTCTTTATATTTGACAAAACCTATGGCTATATCTATGCACTTGACCTACAAAATATGGCCCTTATCATTAGCACTGGTGGAATGACCGTTGGTGCAACAGGATCGGAATCAGTCCGCAAAGTAATCTTTGAGATGAAGAACCGGTTTTTCGTTGATGAACAATGGAATGTGACCTCTAATAACCTTACTGGAAATTCTTTCGATGGATCCTTTTCATTAACCAGTGGTTTGTATGAGACCTCGGTGACTGCCTACGATGCAAACGGTCGTTTAATCGATAGGGCGACACGACAGTATGTATTGTATTACCAGTTGCAGTTCATCATACTCAAACAAATACTGGGCGGAAATTAAAGATACCGAATTCCCATGGTATGATTCAGAAGATTTACTTAAGAACGCAAGGTTGTAATTACTCATTTCTGAGAGACTCTTGACGTGTTAACCGTAAATACCTTTCGGTAGGTAAATCCCAGGATTCTTGTCTGATTCGTAATCCCCAGTTGATTGCGACACAGCATATTTCTTTTTATGTTAATTGAAATAAATTACTTATATTGCAATGTGTATCGATGCGCTCCGATAATAGATAATTAACAAAAACTAAATGATGAATAATAGTAATTACTATCTTATGAAATTTGGTTTGACAGGTATTATTTCGAAAGATTTTGTTCTGTTATATGCTTAAATACTGTCGTTCTATTCTTTTTTTTATTAAATCAGGGGAGTTGTGTATGGATGAATTAAAACTCAAGATTATGGAAATCGAAAAGACCGATGATCTGAATTTCATTTTAGGGCAGACCCATTTCATCAAATCTGTTGAAGACCTGTACGAAGCGATGATGAATACGACCCCCGCCGGAAAGTTTGGAATTGCCTTTTGCGAGGCGAGTGGTGCGTGTAAAGTCCGTAGCGAAGGAAACGACAGCACTCTTAAGAAACTTGCAGAGAAAAACATGGTGAATATCGGTGCTGGTCATACCTTTATCATTTTCATGAAGGACTGTTATCCACTGAATGTGTTGAATACGATAAAAAATGTTCCTGAGGTTTGTTCGATTTTCTGTGCTTCTGCCAATCCTACAAAGGTTGTGGTTGCGGAAGCAAGACAAGGCGGGGAAATTGGCCGGGGAATCCTCGGGGTCATCGATGGATACATCCCGAAAGGTATAGAGAATAAAGATGATATTACTTGGAGAAAGAAATTGTTACGCGATATCGGATATAAACTCTGATTTAGTGCCCGTATTTTCCGACAAGTGGTACAAACACGCATCCTCCGAGATGGTGCACTGCTGTCTTTCCTTTTTCCTTTTCAAGGAGGGTTAATTCACAGTACATGTCCCCAATGGGGACAAGCAATTTTCCAGGATCATGAAGTTGATCAATCAATGGCTGAGGCATACAGGGTGCAGCACAGGTGACATAGATTCGGTCATACGGTTGATACGACGGAAGTCCACAGGACCCATCACCTACTTCCACGATTACGTTTGTGCACCCGATCTGTTTAAGATTTTCTTTGCCTTTTTTTGCAAGTGACTCAAATCGTTCAATAGTGTACACCTTTCCCGTCTCTCCAACAAGCTGTGCAACAATTGCAGCATGATACCCAGATCCTGTGCCAACCTCCAAGATTTTTTGACCTTTTTTAATATCCAATGCCTCGCACATAATCGCAACCATATGTGGTGCTGAGATGGTCTGGCCTTGTCCTATGTCCAAAGGTGTGTCGACATAAGAATAAGTCTTTAAAAAATCTGGTATGAATGCTTCTCGAGGAACTGTCAGAAACGCTTGTTTGACCGGTTCTGTTTTGATATAACCATTCTGCAAAAGATTGATGATTAACCGCTCTCGTTCATCTTCGTACATATGTTTCTATTGGAGAAATCGTATGGCATTTATATGTCCTTGCACCATCTGATTTTTATACCAAGAATCTATTCTAAACACCCTGTCATGAAGAAACGCGCTGTGATTGCACTTGGTGGTAATGCTTTAATAAAAAAAGGGCAGAAAGGTACCATCTATGAACAATTCGCAAACACGCGGGAGAGCTGCCGATCGATCGTCCAGATGGTGAAAGTCGACTGGGATGTCGTCATTACCCATGGGAACGGTCCGCAGGTGGGAGCACTTGTTCTTCAGAATCAAACCGCAAAGGACATCACTCCTGAGATGCCGCTGGGTATTTGCGTAGCTGAAAGTGAAGGGTTGATAGGGTACATGGTCCAGCAATGTCTCTCGAATGCGTTAAAACGAGAGCATATCGGTAAAGCTGTTATCGCGCTGATCACCCAGGTCATTGTCGATCCCAAGGATCCCTCTCTTTTAAATCCGACCAAACCTATCGGACCGTATTATACAGAAGATGAATCGTTTAAGATGTTAAAAGAAGGCTATCATATGACCCGCTTGCCTCGTGGATGGCGAATGGTCGTTCCTTCTCCCGATCCGATGCGAATCGTGGAAGGGGAAATCATCAGAAAAATGTTGGATGATGGCATCATTGTCATCGCATCTGGTGGTGGTGGCATGCCTGTCATCGAAAAAGAAGGCTGGGGTCTTGATGGTTTGGAAGCAGTGGTTGATAAGGATCTCGCAGCTGAGCGACTCGCTGAGGCAATCGATGCACAGGTGTTGCTCATTCTAACTGATGTCGAAAAAGTCTACCTTCATTATGGGACACCATTACAGCAGCCGTTGGATAAAGTGACATACAGCCAGTTGCGAGAATATTACGTTGCCGGGGAATTTCCTCCAGGGAGCATGGGACCAAAGATTCTTGCTGCTCTGCGTTTCATGGAATTTGGTGGAGAACGGGTCATCATCTCCAATATTGAACAAGGGTGGGAAGCGCTCCAGGGGAAAACCGGAACGTTGATTGTCCATAGATAGTGTATTTCTTAAAGACGTGTTTTTTATATGCTTCCTGTGCATTCAGAGTCCGTACATATATGGATAATACTTCAATAGAAAAACAGATTAAAGCAATTGAAGATGAGATTTTCAAAACTCAGAAAAATAAAGCAACAGAACATCATATCGGCAGGCTTAAGGCAAAGATGGCTCGGTTGCGTGAAGTCGGAGAGAAGCGAAAAAGCGCGGGGGGAAAAGGTAAGGGTTTTTCTGTCAAAAAAACCGGTGATGTGACTGTTGGTATTGTCGGGTTCCCCAGTGTTGGAAAGAGTACGCTTCTCAATCAGCTCACTGCCGCAGACAGTAAAGTGGGTGAATATGATTTTACGACATTAGAAACGATTCCAGGTATGATGAAGTACAAAGGAGCAGAGATTCAGATCCTTGATTTACCTGGTCTTATCGTTGGAGCCTCCAAAGGAAGGGGACGGGGCAGAGAGGTTATTTCTGCGGTGAGAAGTGTGGATCTACTTCTTTTAATGATCGATGCGTTTAATCTTCAACAGATTGATTTAATTGAAAAGGAGCTTGAGATAGCAGGAGTGCGAATAAATCAGAAGAAACCTGATATTGTCATCAGTAAAAAAGCGTATGGTGGAATCATTGTAAATTCGACCGTCCCCTTGACTCATCTCAATGAGCTTCTTATTAAGTCCATAGCATCAGAGTTTGTGATCAATGCGGATATCACACTACGGGATGACTTGACCGAGGATCAACTCATTGATGCTTTTGCGCAAAACCGTGTGTATATTTCTGCTCTGGTGGTCATCAATAAGACCGATCTTGTTTTGCCTGATGTACTAAAAAACGCTATCAGTAGATTGCACCAGAAACGATGGGATGTGTGTGCGATTTCTGCGAAAAATAAGCAGAACTTGGACCATTTGAGAGAGCAGATTTTTTTACATCTGCGATTGATTCGTATCTATCTGAAACCGGTTGGAAAGAAAGCCGATTATGAACAACCGATGATTTTGAAAGAAGGTCAGACCATCGCCGATGCATGTCGACAAATCCATCGTGATATTCACAGGAATTTTCGATATGCCTCCGTGTGGGGTCCTTCTGCGAAGCATTCTGGTCAGAAGGTCGGCCTTGAACATGTGCTTAAGGATCAAGATGTCCTGACGATTGTGGTGACAAAATAANGTGATCTCCCGTTGTGTACTATCCATTAAAACCTTTTTTCATCTTTGGTTGAAAAGAAAGATATTGATTGGTCATGTTCTTTTAAAGAAAGCTTATTTAATTTCCTATCCTATTACTGCGTTGAGTAGTTAGGTGAGGGACCTCATATGTTGAAGACTCCAGCGATTGTTTTAAATGTAAAGACCTACACAGAAGCAACCGGAATGAACGCATTTGAGCTCGCCAGTTTGATGGAAAAGCTCTCAAAAGAAACCGACGTGAGCATGGCAATAGCGGTGCAAGCCTGCGATATCTTTCATTGTGCAAAAGAGCAAGGCCTTCCAATTTATGCCCAGCATATTGATCCTATAAAACCAGGGAGCAGCACAGGATGGACGCTCCCCGAGGCAGTGAAATCTGCTGGTGCAGTCGGTACACTTATTAATCATAGCGAGCACCGTCTTATTCTTGCTGATATCGATACCTGTATAAGACGGGCAAAGGAACTTGGACTCGATACTCTGGTTTGTACCAATAATGTCGCAACCTCAAAAGCAGTATCGACCTTTTCACCATCAATGATCGCGGTGGAACCTCCTGAGCTTATTGGTGGTGATATCTCAGTGACATCCGCAGATCCTGGTATTGTGAGCTCGACCGTAAATGCTGTACGTAGCCTCAATAAAACCGTCAAGATCCTCTGCGGTGCTGGAGTGAAAAACGGTAAAGATGTTACAAAGGCTATTGAACTTGGTGCTGACGGGGTGCTTCTTGCCAGTGGTGTCGTGAAAGCAAAAAATAAAGAAGAGGTCCTTAGAGATCTGATTTCTGGTATATAACAAAAAACTAGGCTTCTTTTAACTGTTTGATCGCCTTACTATAATCTTTTCCTTTGAAAATAAAACTGGCGGCGACCAGCACATCAGCNCCGTTTTTTTTAACAAGATNGGCATTCTGATCGTTGATACCACCGTCAATCTGAAGGTAGATCTGTTTTTTTGTCTTTTTAATCATCTCGGCAGCTTCCTTGAGCTTTGGTATGACCTCCGGGATAAATTTTTGCCCAGAAAATCCAGGATGTACAGACATAATCAGCACTAAATCGACCTNTGGGATGATATTACGTATTGTTTCAAAGGGTGTCTCTGGATTGATGGAGATACCTGCTTTACATCCTGATTCCTTGATATGTTTGATGATGGGGAGCGAGTCTGGTGCAGTCTCCTGATGGATCGTGATCAGATCAGCTCCTGCCTTGACAAACGCATCAACGTATTTCTCAGGATGCTCTATCATGAGATGGCAATCAAGAAATAACGATGTTTTTTTTCTGATATTTTCTACGACGATTGGTCCTATCGTGATATTAGGGACGAAATGACCGTCCATGACATCGATGTGGAGCCACTCTGCTCCTGCATCGGTAACAGCCCTGATTTCATCACCTAGTTTTGTGAAATCTGCGGAGAGAATCGAAGGAGCGACTATCACCATTATTGATCATCTGATGGTATGGTTCAGGGCCTTATAAAACCAAATGATTCTTCTCGAAGGAATCCTCATCCTGTTATTTTGTCAAAATGATATTTTGACAGCGTAGTCTTTTATAGACGAACGGCACTGGTCTGTCTCTGAACANTAATATGGCGCAGGCCGAACACCATCTTTTCTATCTGGCCTGCCCCATCCCATCCCATTTTTCTGTCAGAAAAGGCTGATGACATAGTTAAAGCTATAAAGAAAAAGCCATATAGTCCTTTTCAATTCTGGAGAAGGTTGACAGCTATGAATGAATTAGAAACGACATCCTCGGTATGCCCAGCGTGCTTCCAAGAAGGAAAAATCCATAAAATTGATGCAAAAATCATCGAGGAAGACGGAAAAGTCTGGATTTCTAAAAAATGCAGCGAACATGGTGAATTTAAAGATATTTACTTCGGTGACGTTAATTTGTACAAACGGTGGATGAAATTTGAAAAACGTGGNGATCCGATCCCTGATGTGAAAACAACGTTGTTTGATGGCCCGATGTTGTATCCCGAGCATCGGTCGCAGAGTGTGCTGACGAATCTGTTGATCACCAACCGATGTAACCTTCGGTGCGGATATTGTTTTATGAACGCCGGGGCATCAGGATATATCTATGAGCCTTCTTTAGATGAGATTAAAAAAATGCTGCAGCAGGCACGCAACGAACGACCCTTGGGCTCCAAAGCCATTCAAATAACAGGGGGTGAGCCGACGATCCGTGAGGATCTCTTTGAAATTATTCGGATGGCGCGGGAAGCGGGTTTTTCCCATATTCAACTGAATTCCAACGGCATTAAACTTGCAGAAAGCGTAGAGTATTGTAAGAAGCTGAAGGAATCCAAGGTCAACACGGTGTATATGAGTTTTGATGGGGTCACCAGAGAGACGAACCCGTGGATTGACCAGCTGACGCAGACGATTNCCAACTTCAGAAAAGCTAATTTACGAGCGGTTCTCGTCCCGGTGCTCATCGGTGGAAAGAATCTTCATGAGACTGGCAAGATAATACAATTTGCCCTCGATAATATCGACATCGTCCGTGGCGTGAATTTCCAGCCTGTTTCGTTCTGTGGNCGGATAACGAAGCTCAAGGATGAAAAACGNGAGAAACAGCGTGTCGATTATGTCAGTATGATGGAAGTCATTGAAAAAGAGTTCAACGGTCAGATCTCCCGGGATGATTTCTATCCTGTTCCCTTTGTTTTTCCTATCTCCGAGTTAATTGAGTCGTTGAAAGGTGAAAAGCAAGTCGAGTTTACCGCTCATCCTGGATGTGGCGGGGCTACTTATATTTTCTATGAGGATGGAAAACCATTACCGATCACCAGGTTTATCGATGTTGAGAAGTTCATGGCGTTTATCAACGAGCAGACGAAGATAAAAGGTCCTTTGAAAAAGGTCCGGGTTGCCGCTGCATTTCTTAAGAACGTTGATAAATTTGTCGATAAGGAAAAAGCACCAAAGGATTTTGACCTTAAAAAAATCTTGATCGATGCTGCGGTCGGTGGGAGTTATGATTCTCTGCGAGGATTCCATTATAAATCCCTGTTTGTTGGATCCATGTGGTTCATGGATACGTTTAACCTGAATCTTCATCGGCTTGAGCGGTGTTGTATCCATTATACAACAGAGGAGGGCATTATCCCGTTCTGTTCCTATAACGGCTTGGGATATGGGGATAAAATCCGAGAGGAGCATTCGGTTCCCATTAAGGAATGGGAGAAAAAAACCGGGCGATCGATGCGTGATGATCTGTGGAAACAAGGTCCGTTGACCTAGGCGTCATACCTCTTTCAGATGCTTTCTTATCTCAGATAGGCCTTCTTCTTGGCATTTATTGCTATGTACAAAAATATATATATAGCGCAACGAAATATATACAAGTAGTTGATAAGAATATATTGGGGATATTAAAATGAGGTCAATCACATCTAGAAGGAATGTTATTATGAAGGCAATTGTTGTTTTTATTATTACTGGTCTTTTGACGATACCAGGTTATACGCTTGCAGGGACGTCGAACATTTCATCAAATGGGACGCCTCATCATCCTGCCTTTGTAGAAAGTAGGGACGACCTTGTTAATGTACAGGTCGCTCACCGATCATCTCCGAGTCATCCGATGGCTCCTAACACCGCCGATGTCAATATCATCGAATTGCTTCAACAGTTAAATGAACCGCTCATCCTTGGGTATTTAGAGAATCTTACCAGCTTCGGGCCTCGGGAAACAGGGACTCCATCCTGTGATCAGGCAGCCCATTACATCTTTGATACGTTTCAGAACATGGGTCTAGTGGTTCGCTACCATAACTATACCGATGCTACGGTATCAGGCAGTAATGTTGAGGCAACGTTATATGGGAATGATACCACGAATATTTTCTATACCGATGCTACGGTATCAGGCAGTAATGTTGAGGCAACGTTATATGGGAATGATACCACGAATATTTTCATCATCTGTGGTCATTACGATTCTGTCGCCGCTGGACCTGGTGCAGACGATGACGGTTCTGGTGTCGCCGCGGTTCTTGCCGCAGCTGAGATTATGAGGAATTACGATTTTGATCATACGGTACGATTTGTTGCCTTCTCTGGAGAAGAACAAGGGTTGATCGGCAGTTATCATTATGTTCAGGATGCCTATAACAGCAACGAATCTATTGTCGCGGTTTTAAATGCAGATATGATTGGATTTACCGCGACAGGCTCAGATGGGATAGTGGGGAAGATATTTGAAAATCCTGCCTCTGAATGGATTGTCAGCTTCACCCAGGACATTAGTGTGATATATTCTGATTATATAGGTATCCAACTGTTTCCTCAGGGAGAAACCTGGGGGAGTGATCATTACTATTTCTGGGAATATGGGTATGATGCCGTGTTTTATCATGAGTATCATTTCAACGATTACTATCATTCGGCCAATGACACCATCGATCGAATGAATATCACCTATTCGACTCGATTCTCACGGCTCATTTTAGCGACATTAGCTCAGATGGCGCAGCAACCAGTGCAACAACGACCGGTTCTTGAGATCAGTAGTATCTCTGGTGGTCTTGGAGTCACTGCGCAGATCAACAACATCGGTGATGCGAATGCAAGCGATGTCAAAGCGACGATTTTGATTACCGGTGGTCTGTTCAATTTGATCAATGTCCAATCGACCAGTGAGCAAACGGTCCTGAACGCTCAGGGTTCCATGCAGTCAAAAGCTATGGTCTTTAGATTAGGGAAGATTCTCATCACGGTGGCTGCAGATGCATCAAATGCTGATCAGGTCACAAAACAAGCAACCGGTTTTCTACTCGGCCCCTTTGTCCTTGAGGTCGTCATCGCTCCATAGGTACCTACTTTTTTCCTTTTTTTATCATTTAAATAGTGGGTTTCTTAGGAAGAATTAGCGAGAAACTTAATACCTACTTATTTTATACCCGTACAGCCTTTTCAGGGAAAAGGAGGCAATTCGATGACCGTTGTAATTACCGGATCTGGATTAAGCATTGAAAAACTTGTAAAGGTCTCAAGGCAAAATGAGAGTATAAAACTTCATCCTGATGCACTGACGCGGATTACCCGATGTCGTGCGATGCTTGAGGACAAGATCAAAGCCCATGAGATCATGTACGGGGTGAATACCGGTATTGGGGAGTTCTCCGAAATGGTTCTGAATGATGCTCAGATGAAAGAATTCCAGAAATATCTTATTTATAATCACGCTGCAGGGATTGGGGAGCCCGCACCTCTTGAGTATGTCCGGGGTGCGATGGTGGCGCGGGTGAACGTGCATGCTCATGGGAACTCCGGATGTCGTCCTGAGATCACACAGACTCTTGTTGAAATGTTAAATAAAGGCGTCACACCGTTTGTGTGCCAGAAAGGATCGGTCGGAGCTTGTGGTGATCTTGCTCCTATGGCGCAAATAGCACTGCTTATGATGGGAGAAGGGAAAGCATATTATCAGGGTGTGCTGCTTGATGGGCGGGATGCTCTGAAGAAAGCAGGAATTCCAATCCCCGGGTTGCAAGCACGTGATGGTCTGGCGATCATTAACGGTTCAAATCTTCTAACCGCTATGAGTGCATTGTTCCTGTATGATGCGAATAATTGGCTGAAACAAGCTGAGATTGCTGCGGCGATGTCTCTTGAGGCTTTGAAGGCGAATATGAAGCCTTATAATGTGAAGATCCCTGAGGCCCGCGGGTTTGCTGGTGCAGTACAGAGCGCGAAGGCAATCCTAAAGCTGGTAGAAGGTGGCGATCTTATTGAAGGGAAGATGAAATGTAAAATTCAGGACGCTTATTCGATGCGCTCGACCCCGCAAGTGATCGGTAGCGCTCATGATGCGCTTGCGTATGCTCGATCTCAGGTAGAAATCGAACTGAACGGAGTTGGGGATAACCCGATATTCTTCCCAGATGAAAACCTGCAGCTCTCAGGGGCGAACTTCCAAGGCACTCCGGTTTCATTGCCGATGGATATGGCGGGTATCGCCATAACGATGGTTTCGGTCATGTCTGAACGACGGATGAACCGGATGAATAATCCAGCTTTGAGTGTTGGGCTTCCCGCGTTTTTGACGAAAGGTGCTGGGATGTTCTCTGGGTTGATGCTAAGTCAGTACACGGCAGATACACTCATAGTGGAACAACGGATCCTTTCCGCCCCCGCGTCTGTCCAATCGATTCCTGCTGCTGCGGATCAGGAGGATTTCGTCTCCATGGGGATGAACACCGCGATAAAGAATTTCCAGATCCTTGATAACGCGTACGGTATCCTTGGTATCGAGTTCATGGCTGCCGCCCAGGCTCTTGATTTCCGTGACTACAAATTCGGAAAGGGAGTCACCAAGGCAAAAGAAATCATCAGAAAATACGTGAAGTTCTTAGACGAGGATCGACCATTGTATCCTGATCATACGCGGATGAAGGAGCTGGTAAAATCCTGTGAGATCCTGCGTGAGGTCGAAGCAGTCGTCGGCAACTTAGGTTGATTATTAGGTTTATATTTATAATTTTTTTCTTTATTTTTTTATCATAGGAATACGGATATCGGTTTTTTTTACAAGGTCAATTGATTCTTTATATCCTGCATCCGCATGTCGTGCGACACCTATCCCGGGGTCTGTCGTAAAAACCCGCTTGATTCGCTCATCGGTTTCTTTTGTTCCATCGCAGACAACGACCATACCTGCATGGGTGGAAAGACCGATGCCGACGCCACCACCGTTATGTATCTGTACACTGTCAGCTCCAGCTGCACAGTTCAAGAGCGCGTTGAGGAGCGGCCAGTCTGCGATGGCATCGCTTTTATCCCGCATTGATTCTGTTTCTCGGTACGGGGATGCGACGCTCCCGCTGTCAAGATGATCCCTGGTGATTGCTATCGGACCGATTTCTTTTTCTCGCACCATTTTATTGATGATCAGGGCAAATTGAGCACGCTCTCCATACCCCAGCCAGCAGACGCGGGCAGGCAGTCCTTCCCAGGGCAGGTGTTTCTCGGCAAGGGAAATCCAGTTAGTCAGGACAATATCTTCCGGGAACATCTTCAACGCTGCTTTATCTGTTTTTAAAATGTCCTCTGGGTTCCCAGTGAGTGCTAGCCAGCGGAATGGTCCGCGACCGACGCAGAACATCGGGCGGATGTACGCGGGGACAAAACCGGGGTATTCAAACGCGTTCTTTAACCCTGCCTTTAAAGCTTGGCCACGGAGGTTATTTCCATAATCAAAAACAATAGATCCTTTTTTCTGAAAATCAAGCAACGCTTTACAATGCTGTTTCATGCTTTCCATGGATTGCTGGATGTATTTCTTTGGGTTCTTCGTTCGTAACTCATTGGCTTGTTTCAGGGAGCGTCCGTAATAATCAGCGGGAACATATCCGTTTAGTTCATCGTGCGCTGAGGTTTGATCGGTGACCACATCTGGTCTGAATCCATCTTTGACAAGCTCCGGCATGATGGAGGCACAGTTGCCAAGAACACCCACTGAAAGTGGTGTTTTTTCATCTCTTGCTTGGGTCACAAGGTCGACTGCTTTGTCAATGTCTGTTTCTTTTTTATCACAAAATCCTGCATTGATTCGCCGGTCGATCCGTTTTTCGTCGCATTCAACAGCTAGGCACACCCCATGGTTCATGGTCACAGCGAGTGGTTGAGCTCCACCCATGCCGCCCAGACCACCGGTGAGAACGATTTTTCCGCGAAGATCGCTTTTGAAATGTTTTCGTGCACATGCAGCAAACGTCTCATAGGTTCCTTGGATTATCCCCTGAGTCCCAATGTAGCACCAGGATCCTGCGGTCATCTGTCCGTACATCGTCAGTCCGAGTTGTTCGAGCTGTCTGAATTTTTCCCAGGTGCTCCAATGAGGAACAAGATTTGAGTTTGCGATAAGTACGCGTGGTGCGGTTGACCATGTCTGAAAGATTGCGACAGGTTTTCCTGATTGGATCAGCAGGGTTTCATCATGACCTAAATTTGTGAGTGCCGAAACGATCGCATCGTAACATTTCCAGTTCCTCGCTGCCTTTCCTGTACCGCCGTAGATGATCAATTTCTCTGGGATTTCTGCGTTCTCAAGGTTGTTTTCCAGCATACGTAGGATCGCTTCTTGTTTCCATCCTTTGCATCGAAGTGTGCTGCCTCGTTGGACCTTCACGTCTCGTGTCATTATCTCGTGTTTGCACAAAGAATACGATATACAAAAACTTTGTTACAAGAAGAATAAAAGGGAAGGACGGCTGGCCTCACTAGGAGGGGATGGGATGCACTCTAACAAAATAACAACTACCAGCCCAATTCCTTCCACTTAATAAATAGTAATAACCCCTATATATGCTTTTCGATTATATAAAGGCAATACTGACAACATTGCTGCCTCTCAGGATAATTCTCCCGAGTCGGCGCTTGGTTTCGTCCTTGGTTTCTTCGACTTCATCGAGCACCAGGTTCATGTATTCATCATATCCTAAAAGCTTGCCTTCGATGTGTCTTCCATCCTTTAACAGAAGGAGAAGTTTTTGGTTCACTGCTTTTTCTAAGACATCTAGCGGTAAGGACATGGCAAAAGGTAAGGAGAGCACCCTTTTTAAAACTATTCCTTTCGCCTAGGAGAATACGCGACAAATTACTCTGGATAACCACCGATTTGAAGGCTGGGATCCCCGAGCAGTGCCCAGGACTGTATGACCTTTACATCGATCCATGAGTCGCCCAATCCAGATGAATTCCATGCGACCGGATACGTCTGTCTGTACCATGTGATGGCTGCAGCCCAGGTATCTCCAAGAACTGTAACATGATCCTGTCCGTACGCATGGAAGAATGCTCCCTCAAGTTCATTGATGCCGCCTTTAAAGGAGATCTTGTCTTCTTTTGTGTATCCGAGCCCGGTGCACCCGAGTGCTGCGATCGAACCACCGGTCGGTTCGCGAAGTATTCGTTCACTCCAGCATTCTGGGATACCTTCTTGTTTCCAGCGAGTGGACGCGTTGAACGCGCGTCTCAGGCAGACGTCGAACTGACTGTTATGACAACCGCTNACGACGCAGACCGGCAGTTTGTTCTTGTTTCGAAAACGCCACATATCATTGCTGTTCGGTCCTTGAACAAACGCTGTACCGTTCAGTGCATTGTTTCCCCATTGCTTCGGACTGCCATGACCGACAAGGTACACAAACCCCCATCCAGCGCGGAATTCTCTGATCACATCTTTTTTATCGGTAAAGGTTTGATCAGAGGTATAAAGTCGGGTCGCGGTAAATCCGCTCATGTTTTCTATAGCACGGTTGCCGTAATATTCACCTTCAGGTCCAGTCCAATTCGCATTTTGGGTCTGCGGGTAGGTATCACCGGCGGCAACAAGCATAGTTGCAAACCATGGTTGATCAAACGCAGTCGTCTCATAGGTGATGATCTTCCGGACCATGGTTTCGACTTCTTCTTCACTACGACAGGGGAGACGGCCAACTGCAACATCAGGGGTTAGATCGATGTTTATGTCCTGGGCTGTTTGCCCTGGGTACCATTCCCCGTAGATGCCGTCGTTGTCACTATCCCAGCTGGAAAAATTTCCTGATGAGTCATAAATATCAGCGAAATACAGATCACTCAGATATTCAGCATCCCAGTCATCGACCATGCTGACGTATCGTACCGGGCAGTACCAGGTCGGTTGGAACTGGCTGCTTCTTCCCCCAACGAGCAAGACATAGCGCACTCCCCATTCTTCCATCGCTGTTTTTATGAAGTATTTGACTTTCTCTGCATTGTCGCGACCATGCCAGTACATCTGGTGATAGACCTCGCGAAGCGTGACAAGTCTGGTACTGAGACCTATTGATTTTTTATGAACCACAAGGGGTTGGAGTGCTTCTTTAAAAACCGCTGGAGTGATGATGAGCAGTGAGTAGATATTGACGTTGGACTGACCCGGCTCTCTGATAAAGAGCGAAGGTTGGGCATCGTTCATGGTTCCAAGAGTGATCGGCCCGACAGCTGGTACAAAGAAAAGAAAGACTACGCCAGCCGTCATCAATGTTCTAGATACTGCTATTTTCATTTATATCCCCTTTTATAAATATATTGAAGGCTTAATAAATGTTTACCTTGTCGCGCCATTCATTTCAGACGGTGAATATCCGCCGATCTTGAGGCTTGGGTCTCCGAAGAGAGCCCATTGTTGTACGGTTTTGGCATCGATAGCGGAATCTTTTGCCGCGGGTGTCTGCCAGTCAACTGGGTAGTGTTGCAGATAATCGGTAATGGTGTTTCCCCATGCCTTCCCAAGGATCGTGGTGCCATTGACCCCGTATTCATGGAAGAATGTCGGCTCAAGGTAATCCCCTGCGCCACTGAAGGATTGTTTATCTTCTTTAGACATCCCCAGGCCGGTGCATCCAATGGTTGCAATCGATCCTCCTTGGCTGATCCTGGCAAGCTTCCATCCCCAGCATTCCCGTATCCAGGTGTATTTCCAAAACGAGCCGAACGGTACCCCCCCACTCTTGAAATAATGTAATCCTTCTTCTTTCAGCCCTTTGAGNATATTCCTTGGGGTGACGTCGAATTCGTTATTGTGACAGCCGCCGACGACGCACACCGGGAGCATCTGCTTGTTCCTCAGAAGATCCATGGTAACCGTGTTCAGTCCGTCGATCCAGGTGCCTGAATCATTCGTCGGATGGGTGCTCCATGAGAACGCGTTGGCGTGCCCTTCGAATAACAAAAAACCGCAACCTTTATTTATTGCACGGATGACGACTTTCGGTCCTGTGAACGAAAGGTCTGAGGTCCACAGCTTCGTGGGTTCGAATCCTGACATGTTCTCGATCGCATTAAGGGTATTTACTTCTCCTTCGTTACCGGTCCAGTTCGGATTCTCAGACGCAGGATAGGTGTCACCAGCGATGACTACAAACCGATGGAACCAGTCCTGTCCATACGCGGTCGTCTCATAGGTGATGATTTTCTTCACCATGGTTTTTACCTCTGCTTCGTTGATGCATGCAAGCCGTCCGACGTACACATCAGGGTACAGGTCGATGTCAGGATCTTTCGCGACATCTCCGTACCATTCTCCATATATCCCGTTATTGCTGATATCCCAGCTTGAGAAGTTCCCGTTTTTATCATACAGGTCCGCATAGTACAGCTCAGAGATGAAACAAGGTTCATCCCAGAACGAGTTGTTATCAGCGTTGTACACATACCGCACCGGGATCTTTTGGAAATCTCCTACCAGCATGACGTAGGTAATCCCCCATTCTTCCTTAGCAGTTTTAATGAAATATTTTATTTTTTCAGGTCCGTCCCTTCCCTGCCAGTACATCTGCTGATATATCTGATCCAGGGTGACCAGATGTGTTCGAACATTCACCGCTTCCTTATGAACAATAAGTGGCTGTAACGCCTCGGCATATTGTCGTGGCGCGATGATGAGAAGATCGTAGATAGATGGTCCGCTATTTTTTAGAGGGCTATTGTTGGCATAACTAATNCGATTCTCCTGGCCTTTGGTTATCCCAACGGTCATTGTTGGCGTGAGGATAAAACCAAACCATACAATCATCAGTACAAGTGATTTCTTTCCAAAATTCATCCAAAGTCTGTTCATAGAATTTCCCCAGGCTATATAGTATCTATTATACTTAATAAATGTATTCTTCTGGTAAAGGAATCCCAAAATCAAACTCCTATGGGGATTGTAATGGTGTTCCGTGACCCATGACATGCAGCTTCTTTGCATTAAGATTCATCAGCAGCATTCGCGTATCCTGCATGTACACCAACGCTTTCTCAGACTCTACGGTGAGAGACCCGTTGTTGATTTTCGTAATGTTAGCAGGGNCCGTCTGCATCCCAGCAGTCACATGAAAAAGTCCTTGCCGGATTTCCTCGGAGTAAAAACGGTTTTTTGTAAATGATAAGGTGATGGTCGAGCGTAACGTCGCACTATCTGTCTTGCATAGAATGGATCCTCGTTTCATTTCCTCTGCGGTCGCTCCTTTGATAGCAAGACCAACCCGGGAGCCTGCCTCTGCTTCATCGAAATCTGCATCTTGCATCTGAATCGAACGGACGATGATTTCTTTGTTTGCTGGGAAAAGCTGGAGGGTGTCATGTTTATGTAGGATTCCTTTTTTCACAAACCCAAGGATGACTTCACCTACTCCTTTTACGCTGAACGAATGATCAATCATGACCACAGGAGCTGAACTGAGATCTCGTTGAGGAGTGATGGTATGCAGGTGATTTACAATGCCCGCTGGGTCTCGTTCTTGAATTTGAAATGATGCCAGCGACGTTCCTTTCAGTAATTTCTGTATCGGGGTCATGTCCGTATACGGGGGGACGACTATGATGCCTTTTGAAATACCAAATGCATCAAGCATCAGAATGGTCTCACCAACCTCCGGTGTAAACGAGCCGACAGAAACAACAGCAGCATCAATGCCAGACATGATTTGACTTTTTGGACTAAGCTTGTCTTCGACCGGGGAAAGAAACGTAAAGATTTCGTCATCGGTTTTTTTGTTGCACATCAGGATATCACTTTCTGTTCCTTTTTTCCCTAGCTCTCGACTGAGCAAGTCATCATGGAAGACGCCGACTGCAAGGTTTTTCATAGCCTGGGGGTAAGAACCGATCTTTCATAAAGTTAACCGTTATCTTCATAGGGAACTTTCAGGTGAAAAAAAGATTATTGCTGAGCAGTTTTTTTTATGGATATAAACGTTTTTATAGCGGATGGTCTATGGCTCGACCCGGATGAAAACAACCTGCACCTATCCCTGTTACCGAACAGATAAATCATCGCCTCCACTGCGGAAAAAAAAGATTAGTTCCATTTCCTTGGTTTTTTTTGATATGGATGGCGTGCTTCTGGATACAGTAAGCTCTTGGCGCTATATCCATGAGCACTTTGGGACCACCAATGAACGATCCATCATGCCATATCTTCGCGGGGATATCGATTATCTGGAATTCATCAGACGGGATGTCTCGTTGTGGAAAAAAAACGGGCAGCATGTCAAAAAAGAAACCATTCAGAGTGTTCTGAATACGATACCGTTTATTAAAGGCGCCAAGGAATGTATATCCTTTCTGAATGAGCATCAGATACATACCGCCATTGTCAGTGCTGGTCTAGACATGTTAGCTGACCGGGTTGCCAATGATCTTGGGATTGAGTATGTGTTTGCAAATGCAGTCAAGGTAGGATCGGATGGGCGTCTCACCGGCGAGGGAGTCTTGCATGTCGAGTTAAAACAGAAGGATGCTGTCGTAAAAGTTCTTGCCCAGAAACTAGGCGTCCCCTTGGAAGCATGTGCTGCGGTTGGAAATTCGTGTTTTGACATTCCTATGCTTGAGGTGTGCGGCCTTGGTATCGCGTTTAACCCTGAGGATGCCTGTGTAGCGAAATGTGCTGATGTCGTTATTGAAGACAAAGACTTAGGTAGGTTGATTTCAACTTTTCAGTTATACGTCTGATGTCCTATTCGGTGACAAAGCTATCGATCCATGCAGGTCGGTCTGGTTGTTGTCCATTCTTTAGCTGCTGTTTCCATTGTTCATCTGTCAAACGGTCCGACATTGATTGTTTGAATTCATAATAGCTGAGCACCGGGCCTGCTCCAGCAATGATTTGACCATCTGGGCTTTTGTAGGCGACGATCATCAGGTCGACGTAGCCGACGCCTTCTTCAAGCACGAGTTCGGTATTCGTATCGGTATGGACGTCAGCAACGATGGTGGTCTCTTTTCCTTGGGTATTCACACCACTGACGATACGGTCAAGCTCCACGCCAAAGCCCCGTATGAAACTATAGTCACTGTCGTTCAATTCCTTTCCTTCGAGCTCATCTGTTGAAATGCTGAGTAACCGGCTGAGGAGTGTTTCTAGGGAGTTAAAGCGAAGCGTTTCTGTTGTATTCAACACCTTAAGACTGGTAAGACCTNTTCGTGTCATCATCGTGAGAGCAAGGATTCGTTGGTAGAACTCAGGGACAGGTTCGACATAGCCAACCACCGATTTCTCCTCCGGTGGTACGGAAGTGATCCTTGGTGTGTACGATTGTTTTGCATAAAGGATCGTATCATGTCTCAGTTCCGTCCATGAAGCAAGCGTGGTCTGGAGTTCTTTATCTGCCCAGGCGTCGGATTGCATAAACGAAGGGTAACGGGTATCAAAGGTGCCGAGGAGAGGTTTAAGGGCGTAAAGCCAACCCCAGTAAAGATTGCGATTCCACTCGGTCACATTCAATGATGAAAAGTTTGTTGAGAGCGCATCTATCTGCCGGTCATAGAACTCATAGGCGGAATCACCCTCAGCATCAAGGATCGCCCGTGCTCTTGTCGAGCCAAGGAGCGTCATGATGTCAAGACCTCGTGGCATGATCCGTTGTCCCATCCCATACGAAAATGGTATTCCACTGCCGGTATACCGACTAGTGGTTGGTGAGACCAGGTTTTGAAACATATAGGAATCCGGGATGAACCGCTGGCCCAGAAGGTGCATTCCTTTTGTTTTTTCGAGGACCTCATTGAGTTGTTCTTTGGTGAACGGTGGTTGGATGCCGACGTTTCCTGTTCCTCCGTAGATCTGTGGGCTTCGCAACTGCGCTAACTTGCCTAGGAGATCCATCATTTTTGTCTCATTGGTAAATTCAGTGGTGTTGAACTGTGTTCCGAACACCTCTGTGATGGTGGTGAGGTACTCAAACGGGATAAGATCATCAGCGCTGCCAACAAAGAACGCAGAAACGACATAGATTCTGTTCCAGATTTTTTCAACAGACTCAGCATGTGTTGTCACTGAGGGAAGCGCAGTCGAAATGAGACAGGCTTGAATGGTTGCGATTTTCGCATCGTTGTCATTGATGATGTCGCTGCCGCGCAGTAAGAAAGCGATCCGTCCGTACCACATCATGGCTTTGAAGTATCGTTTGAGTTTCTCAGTTTGGGTATAATGCCCGCGTGGTTGATATTGGGAGTAATCTTCTTTGTAGTGGAAAAGGGAGCTATCCTCAAATCCCGCGTGTGCTTCGATAGAAGAGATTTCTTTTGTTACATTGTCTTGAACGTAGGTAGGAATCGAGAAGGAAACAGTGGTGATATTCTCTGAATTATCATATCCATCTATTGGTGTTTGCAAGAGCGAAAGGGCAACGCCAAAGAAACCGACGTTCCGTCTGGCTGCTTCCATTAAATCAGGGTCTGAAAATGTGTCGTATTCTTGTCTTGATTTGTCATATAAGGCGAGACTGAGGGCAAGAATGTCATCGAATAATTCTCGCTCTTCGATTCCTTTCAATGTTTGATCGAACAGGATATGATAGAGATGCAGGAGCGTATCAGAGGTAACGAAAATAGGGATATTGCGGTTTTTTAGGTAATTGTATGGTTCTATCGTATCGTTCTGTGCACCAAAATCCCTGACAAAAAATCCGTTGCTTCTCAACAGTACCTTCTGCTGATCCGTGAGCGTAAACACGCTGTCGATGCTATCATAATTAACGATTGTTGAAAGGTCGAGGGGAAGACTGTATTGTGGTGTGTGCGGATTGATTGTAATCTCCTCTGAGGAGTAGTGTGATGCCATCGAGTATTTCGGGTTGTCTGAANGTAGAGTGTTCACTGAAGGGATTATAATGATATTGCTGCCAGGTCCTGGTTGCTGGACGCATCCGCTAAAACTTGTAACAAGAAAGATGTTTACAATTATTATTCCAATAAGTTTCTTAAAGGTATTCATTTCATGTCATCCTCCGCTGCTCAATCAGGGTAATTGTATATATATTTGTGCAAGAGGTCTGGGAAAAACCAAATGACGATACCTTTTAATCTGTCTTCTCCTATGTCACAAATTAGATTCCTATGGTGCTAGATAATCTCGGTGATTCGTTAAAACGTACAATCAAAAAGATTGCTAACGCGGTCCACGTCGATGCCCAGCTTGTAAAAGAAGTCGTCCGGGACATTCAACGGGCGTTGTTGCAATCAGATGTCAATGTCAAACTTGTTCTTGAGCTTTCTAAAAAAATCGAGCAGCGTGCACTGGAGGAAAAACCACCTGCAGGGATGACGAACCGGGAACATGTTATCCATATCGTCTATGATGAGCTGGTCCATATTGTGGGAGCGTCCCGGGAGCTTGCGATCCGAAAGCAGGTCATCATGATGGTCGGGCTTTACGGTCAGGGGAAAACCACTAGTTGCGGGAAGCTGGCGACGTATTTCAAGCGGAAAGGACTACGGCCTGCGTTGATCGCTGGTGATGTCCACCGGCCAGCAGCCTACGAGCAGTTAAAGCAGATCTCCGAACAGGTCGAGGTACTATTCTATGGGGATAAGAATGAGAAAAAAGCGGTGAAGGTGATCAAGGACGGGCTTGATAAATTCAAGCGAGTCGCTGATGTGGTTATTGTTGATACCTCCGGGCGTCATAAGCTGGAGGATGATTTGATTTCTGAGATGAAGGATATTTTTAAGGCAATCAAACCCGATGAGAAACTCTTGGTGATGGATGCCGCGATGGGTCAACAGGCTGGTCCGCAGGCAAAAGCGTTCAACGATGCGATTGGCATCACCGGTATTGTTCTCACGAAGCTTGATGGCACTGCTAAAGGTGGTGGTGCGTTAAGTGCAGCATCTGAGGTTGGCGCACCGATCGTGTTTGTGGGAACTGGTGAGCATTCTGCTGATTTTGAGAAATTTGATCCTTCTGGTTTCATCTCACGGCTGTTAGGAATGGGTGACCTTAAATCTTTGTTGGAGCGTGCTGAAGAAAGTTTAAAGGGAAAGGATGCGGAAAAGACCGCGCGAAAAATGATGTCTGGCAAGTTCAACCTCAATGATATGTATGAGCAGATGAATATGATATCTGGGATGGGTCCGTTGTCGAAGGTTGCTGAGATGCTCCCTGGCGGGATGTCCGGGAAATTGAAAAATGTTGATATGGATGAGACGCAGAATAAGCTGAAGAGATTCAAGATAATTATGGATTCGATGACCAATGATGAGCGGGAAAACCCAGAGCTCATCCAAGCATCGCGGATTAGACGGATAGCCAAAGGGGCTGGCGTGGAGAATAAGGACGTCAAAGAGGTATTAAAATATTATAATATGACGAAGCGGATGATGAAAGGTTTTTCCAGTGATCGGAAGATGCGTAGAAATCTCATGCGACAACTTGATTTTGGGAAATGAGTCTCTTGGAAGCATGTTGTTTAAAAATTATGATGATTTGGTGTTGAATGGGAGCACCCCGATTCTGCAGCAGAAACGAAAGGATATCCTTGATATGCTTGCTGCTGCAATAGCTGCCGTAGAGCCATCTCGTGTGGTAAAAGAATTGTTTCATGGTTCCCAGATGGTTTTCCCTGCGGAAACCATTGATCTATCTTCTTTCGATCATCTCTTTCTGGTGGGTTTTGGGAAGGCAAGTGTGGGGATGGCGCAAGCAGTCTGTGATGCTGTGACTGTAACGAAAGGCGTGGTCATCACCAATGATCCCTCTGCGAAAATCACCCATGATTATATAGAGGTTATTGTCGGGGGGCATCCTCTTCCTAACATAGAGAGCATTCGTGGTGCTGATAAGATCCTTGGTCTGCTCGGTTCCTGTGGTGAGGACGATGTCGTGATTGTCGTGATCTCTGGTGGTGGATCCTCGTTATTCTGCAAACCTCGTATTCCGTTAATTGATCTTCAAGAAACAGTCAATCTGTTGCTTCGATCTGGGGCGACCATTGATGAAATCAACACGATCCGTAAACATCTATCGCTGGTGAAAGGTGGACAGCTTGCCCAACAAACAAAAGCTGTTGTCCTTTCCCTTATTATTTCTGATGTCGTCCTTGATCCGATTTCGTCGATAGCATCAGGTCCAACAGCACCTGACCCAACGACATATTCAGACGCAAAAGAAATCCTTACTCGATATAACCTATGGTCGGCTGTGTCAGCAGCGGTACGCAGCTTGATCGAAGAAGGGATTGCGGGGGATATTCCTGAGACGGTAAAGGAAAATGATCCTATCTTTGACAAGATATTTAATTTCATTGTGGCAAATAACGAACATGCGTGTCAAGGTGCTCTTACAAAAGCCTTGGAACTTGGGTATGATGCGAAACTGATAACGTCGTCAATGACTGGGGAGGCACGGATTCTTGGCAGATATCTGATCAGCAGGGTAAAGACGAGTCTTTCCCAAGGGTCTGCTGCGTTTATTACCGGTGGGGAGCCAACCGTGAAGCTCAGGGGAGTTGGTACGGGCGGTCGAAACCAAGAATTAGTTCTTAGCAGTGTAAAGGAGATTGCTGGAACCGATATGGTTATCGCTTCGTTTGCTACCGACGGGATCGATGGCAATAGCAAGGCTGCTGGTGCATTGGCTGATGGTTTTACTTCAGTGCGTGCCCTGAAAAAAAATCTCCATATTTCTAGTTTTTTAGGGGAAAACAACTCCTATGTTTTTTTCGACGGGTTAGGTGANGCTCTTTTTACTGGTCCGACCGGGACAAATGTGATGGATATCCAAATAATATTGCAGTGATATGTCATCTTTTTTTAGGTTATTAAATAATAACCTTTTTAAGGAGGACGTTGATAACAAAGTGGGATGACCTCAATCAAAAAATAGTTCCAAAACTAATATATAAACATTTCGCATAATTATACTATAACTGATGATAAATTACTATTTACTCCTTAAAAAGATAAGCGAGCAAAAGTAATATAAACAATTAAAAATCTATATATGGAGATAAAATATGCAAACTATGCGTTCCATGAGTAAGTCAATTACCTTCGGGATTATTATTTTCTTAGTGATAGGATTCGTCCTTCCCAGTACAACGATGGCTGCCACAGTCTATCCTACTGATGGAGTATGGGAAGATACATTTGACAATAAGGAAAATGTAACTACCACGAACTGTGACGTAAAAGCCGGTGAAATCGTCCTAAATCAGGAGGTCAGCCTGATTCCGTATAATTTTACGCAGAAAGATCATGAAGCCTATGTATATCAATCATTTTTCTTTTTACCTATAGCAAAGTTTTTCGCTCCGAAAAACCATCTGAGTCGCGAAGTCAAACTCGGCAGTAACGATATTTACAAATTAAAAAAAATTGACCAAGANTATGCAGCACGATCCTCATCGACCATACAAAAATACATCATTCAACATTTTCGCTTCAAGATAGACATTGGAGTAGAAACCGTCAGCAACATTAAAGTTACGTGGAATGGAAAAACAAATGCCAATGCTCGTATTGATTTTTATTACTATAATTCCAGTCGTCTCACGATTGGAGGATGGCAACGCTTGAGTTATGAACAAGCTAACGGATCAGATTCTTCTTTTAATTACTTTATTACTGGCGGTGCGATAAAATACGCAGTCGATGGAGAGAACTACATCGACATCTCCGTCGTTGCGTACTTCCCATTTTTATTCAGAACATGTACCTTATCGACTGACTTCATAGGAGTTACAACTCGGACTGAAACAGGTTATACCTTGGATTATGCAAGTGCCGAGACAACAAATGCAATAGATCCAAAAAATATATCAACAAATTATAAGACTTTTTACTGGGACCTTCTCACCTGGGATGATTATCAACAAGCAGGAGCCGAGGCTCGATATCAGGTTTTATATTTCAACGGATCAGGATATCCCGAGGTTGAAGATACCGTGTTACCTGGAAACCATAACGGATTTGTAACAGCTCCCGTCTATCTAAACAATCTGTCAAATTTAAATTATGGTACGAAGTATAATAAACTGAANATTCGAGCAAACCTGTCGACTACAACACCTTCAACCTCACCGCGGATTTTCAGCTGGGCGATCACCTGGCAAAATAAAACCCATTGGCAAGATTCTTTTTCAACGTACTATCGAATTGATCAACGAAAAAAAGTAATCAAAGAAAACGGAACGATCTCGATTTCTTTAATCCAAGATGAATGGCCTCTGTTTGGATTTGATGCTGGAAACACGAGAGCCTCAAGCGGTAAGGGAGCCGCGACAAACAACCTCTATTGGTTTGGTGGTGAATACGTTGGTGGAGGCTTTTGCAACCCGGTCATCGGTAATGGAAACGTCTACATCCTTTCAAATGAACGATCGCTCCATCAATATAAAGTAGTCCTCCCTAAAGGATTAAGCGAGGGTGACCCACAGGTAAATACGTCTGAAATAAAGTTTGATTACAATGTGGTGAACTCTCCCGCAGTGACCGATGATTTCGTGATTGTTGCCACGGGTCAAAAAGACAGTGGCGGTCATGAAAACCATATCTATGGTTATCTGACCAAGAATCTCACCCTGAAATGGGACTTCTCCTATGGTCAGAAGATTTGTTACGATGCTTCTCCAGTCGTCGCCGGTAATACAATTTTCATATGCACATGGGGGGGAGACAATGGGACTTACTTGAATGAAAAAAATCGATATACCAATAACAAACTCCTTACAATAAATTTGGATACGGGCGTCAAAGGATGGGAATATTCCTTACCTGCCTCGAGTTTTTCTACCCCTGCGGTCACGAACGACAAGGTCATTGTTGCCTGTAGTTCGACCGATAACGATAGTGTCATTGCNCTGAATCTAAATGGGGAAAAAATCTGGGGTAAAGCAATTGGTGCCGTAGGCCACGCATCCCCGGTCATCTATGAAGATACCGTCTTTATCACCTGTAAAGCAGTGGTCAATAAAAAAGCGGTGACAAAGATTGTTGCCCTGAATCTCAACGATGGAGCTATGCTGTGGAATGCAACAGTAAGTGAGCTAGCGTCATCCTTTGAAAACATAGCAGCTGATTCAACCCCTGCAGTCTATGAAGGTATGCTGTACGTTGCTTCTCCTGAGGGAACCGTCTATGCGCTACATACCGTGAACGGGACAACACGATGGACCTTTAAGATTTACTCGATACCACTTTTCTCTGAAAGTGTGCTTCTCTCATCTCCTGCGTATGCAGAAAACCATATCTACATCGGTACTCCCGCAGGTAAGATTTATTCAATAAACGCTACCACCGGGGTTAGCCCCTGGACGTATGATACCTTCCCTATTTGGACCGCAGCTCCGGTCCGTGGATCCCCCGTAATCTCCAATGGTTTGGTCTTCATCGCTGATGAGAACGGTGTTCTGTATAGTCTAGGAAAGTTTACCACATCAACAAAAGAAGTCGCGGGTCGTATCATCTCTGAGCCCATTCGACTGCCTGAGTCCCTCTGGTGGGATTCGTTTTATGCGGATTATTCCTCCTTGGTCTATCCATTGAGTAGTATTACGTTTAAGCTACTTGATAAGAACGGCAATATTCTGAAGGATTTACAAAATAAAACTAGTTTGACGCTCGGTGGTTTGGTTCTTGAGAGAACGGTACGACTCCAAGCTGATTTTTCTTCAACAAATCTTTCAAATCTTTCTTTAAATCCGAAGCTTTTCCGGTGGTATGTTACGCTTACCTCAGATATTCAAAAACCGTTCCTCAACAGCAGTAGTTTTACCCCCGCCACTGCAGGATGGCTTCAAGAGGTGGTCCCGGTGTTTACCATTAAAGTGAAGGATAACGGGACAGGGTTACGCGTGAAATCCGCTGTCTATGCTCTAGAATACATCCTTAATAATGTCACCCAGCTAAGCACCTCTTCTGCGTTGTGTACTGGAGATAACGGGACAAACGCCTGGCAGACTCTGACGATGAATATCTCCATGNTGCCACACTTNAATAACATAACCTCATTACGTAGCCTAACCTTCAACATTACTGATCTTGCTGGAAATACTGCCTCAAAAACAGTATCGTTTAAACAAGACACGAAGAAGCCGACATCGCATGTCAAGGCCCAGGGGATGAAAAAGAGGTATAATTCATCGTTTGTTTTAATCAACGCGACATCGAATGACACGGGAACTCNGAACGTCGATGCAAGCGGCATAAAACGAGTCGACCTGTATTATCGGTATTCGCAAATCAATAACTTTTCCGGGGATTGGATTTTGATTGCAAACTCAACAAGATCTTTACCGATATGGCATTTTAACTTCACGAATCATCCAAACCAACACGGTGGTTTCTTTGAGCTTTGCACGGTTGCCACTGATAACGCAAGCAATGTTGAAGCCTTCCCAGCTACAGGTGATATCTCGTTTTTATATGATTGGAAAGCACCTGATTTCCCCAGCTTTTCTGGGGGTGATAGTCTGTGGTTTAAGGAGCGGCCGCAGTTCTCGGTGGTATTCGAGGATGATTATCGTCTCGATACGATTCAATATCGCCCGAATTTTGAGACACTCTGGACCACGATTGCAACCAATGTAAATGAAAGCATCTACGACACCGATACATATGGGAACTCCTGGAGCTTACAAGAGGACTATTGGGATCAGATGGCTGAAGGCGATATCTACTACCTTTATTTCAAAATCAATGACACGCTGGGCAACACCTTGTCGGTCACCTCTGATAGTCAGGCAATCGTCATCCGAAAGGATATCTCAGCACCGTCTGTTTCTATTGATCTGCCTGCGGTGGTTACCGAATTGACCTGGGCTGATAACTTCACGGTTGAAGGACTAGGCAATGATCAAAATGGCAGCGGTATCATGGATGCCTTGTTGTACTATCGCTATTCTGAGGATAAGCTGAATTGGAGCAGCTGGACAACTTACGGCGATCCCCTGGATTCCTCTCCCTTTAAATGGGATTTTAATGCAACAGAGGGAGACGGGTACTACGAAATGAAAATCAACGTCACCGATTATGCGGGGAACGCCAGAGAATCAGAGGTGTTTTCTGTCAATGTCGCCTCATTCCCGATGACCCTTGCCCTGATCATGGTGGGTCTTGTCGTCGTACTAGTCTTCATCAGTGCGATTCTCTATATCAAATGGAGAAAAAGAAAATAATCAAGGCTTTTTTCTCTTATTTTTTTTCCTTTATCTTTTTTGCATCCTCGGAAGTATATTCTGGGAAAAACAATCCGGTGTAGCCACAGTTGTTACAGCGCCATGAATTGAGAAGTCCTTTGGCGTAGGAGTCCGCCGACATGTCAGGTTGGGTGTCGGTGCTGCTGCATTCCGGGCATACTCTTATGTATTTCTTTGGCATAAACCACCTCTTATTCTATATATATGGCGGGTCGTAAGGGTGTGGCGAACTTTATTTTCTTTGCCGGGTCATTGAGGTCTGCATCATCTGCACTGTAGATTTCAACCGGGCAATGAAGAGCATCGGTGAGATACGTTTTTGCATCGGAGAGATGTTTTTTTTCGTCAAGAGGAATCATGAATCTAGCCCGGTCAATCTCACTGTAGGTTTTTATCTCCGGTGCTATCTTTGCAACAAACTGAGACACCTGCTGGCCCAGCGACTTCATGGCCGGGTCCACCAGGGTTTCCTTGATCAGTGATCCGACGTTGAAATTATTCCCCGCAGCAGACGCTATCGCTTTCCTGAAGATTTTTTGTTTCCATGCTGGTGAGGTGTAGATACAGATCTTTTTCGGAGCAATCTTAGTGACATTCATGATTTCGATGGTGTCATCAATGACTCGGTTCAGGAGGTATTCGCCTACCTCGTCTTTTTCAGAGATGTCTTTAGAGTTGAACTCTGGGTATGGTTCATTGGAGACGAACTGCTTCTGTCCCTGTGTTATCCAAAATTCTTCAGCAAGATGTGGGGTGATCGGGGTCATCAGTACGATCCAGCTGCGAACAAAATGATGGAGTAATTTCTGATTTGCGCCTCCTCGTTTCAGGTACCATTGGAGGTCTTTTTGGAGTTCAAAGTAGATTTCGTTGGAGGCGACCCGGAGGTCTAAGGCTTCAAACGCCGTAAGGATCTTTTTTATGCGTCGTTGGAGGCTGCTTTTCAACCAGTTATCAAGGTTCTCCTGTTTTCCATCTTTGAGTAAAGCAATCTGTCCGACCAACCGCCAGATGTTGATGATGCGGTTTTTGTATTTGAGTACGGTCTCAGGGTCCCATTCAATATCAACAAATGGTGATCCAATATGCAGATAGTAAAGACGCATGGCATCGACACCGTAGGTGACCGCTGCCTCAACGATCGGCTCAGCACCACCTTTTGATTTACTGATTTTCTCTTTTCCTTTCTGGGTCACCCACCAGTGCACAAAAATCCCCTGTGGGCGTTTCTGCTCTGGCATGATTGCGACATGATTCATGATGTAGACCGGGAAATGGACCGTCTTATGCTCTTTTCCACCTAGATTGATATCAACCGGATACCAGTAATCAAAATCGGATTTGATGGTCTGCCAGATTTTATCTTTCGGAGATCCAATCCCTAGGAACACGTAGTCGAAGAATGCATCAGTCATGTCGGGTATCNCTATCTTTTTTTGGTTCACATACGATGAAATTACATAATAGGCAGGATACAGCGTTGAGTCTGAGATTGGCTCAATAATCCAGTCTTTCTTGTAGGGAAACTCTGTTCCAAGCCATGACCCCAGTCGGATCGCTGCACGATCACCGAACCAGTCAAGGATCTTTGGGAGCTCATCTTTGTACTCCGGCGGGTAGATATTCATGGTCGCAGCATAGTCTTTTGATTCCTGAGTAAGTGGCGCGTCGCTGTATTTGATGAACCATTGATCAGGGATTTGTTTAATCACTACGTTTTCTTTGCATCGGCAGATGACTGGCTCAGAGAATTCCTTCATCGTTGCTGCAAGATTCCTCTGGATGAGATCGTTTTTCACGGTGTCCTTTATTTCAGAGATCTTTATGCCAGCGTATTTGCCGCATTTCCCGTTGAGCACTCCGGTGTGGAATTCTTTTTTGTAGACAAGGTCGGTTGCTTCGTTGAGTTTTTCTGTCTCAGTCTGGCTTTTGATGCCGAGTTGGTCACATGCTTCTTTTGCCGGGTTATTGCCAAATCCTTTAACGTCGATGATTTTGATTGCCTCTATGTTTTCTTTTGATTCGACAAGTGCGATCCAGTCGTAGGGCGCATGAGCAGGTACTGACATGACAATACCGGTGGCAACAGATGGATCAGCAAATACGCCAGCAAGAATCGGGACTTCTCTGTTTGTCTCCGGGACGATGCAGGTTTTACCTATCAAGTCTTTGCCTATGATGGTTTTATCTAAAGGTTTGACATGGTCATACTGATACGAGAGTTTTTGTATGCATTCTTTAGAGCAGATCCATGTTTCTGAATTGACCAGTGCAGTGTGGTATTCGACGGTTGGGTTCACCCACATGTTGGTGACCCCAAAGATTGTTTCTGGTCGAAGGGTTGCAGCAGGGAGGATCGTCCCATCGTTGAGCGTGAATTTAAGGACCGTAAAATCAAGGATTTCAGCCGAGCCTCCTTGGGAGACATCGGTTTCTGATTTATCGACAGCGACCGGTCCGCAGTTTGGGCAGTAGGGCGCATAATGTGGTTTCTGGATTAGGAGTTTTTTATCATGAAGTTTATGGAACTGCCATTGGATGAATTTCTTATACCCGTCAGAGATCGTATTCATCAGCCTGGTGTAATCGATGAAAAAACCAAATCGTTTCCAGTAGTCATCCACGTAGACTTTACTGAAGTAATTGATGACTTCGATAGGGTCTGTTAATCTTTTGATGCACTCCGGGGTACATCCGTTTTGTTTCAACAGTCTGATTGTGTCTGGGTCCTGTCGTTCCACCTTTTTTGCAAAACCGACCGAGGGTATTCCTGAGGCATGAAATCCAGCTGGAAAGAGCACGTCATAACCTGTCATCCGTTTGTAGCGGGCGATGACGTCACAGTAGGTAAATCCACGCATATGGCCCACATGGAGGTACCCGGAGACGCCAGGGTACGCGAAATGAATGAAAAATTTCTTGTTTTTTTCCCTGCGAGCTACGTTGATGTTTGCCTCAAACCAATTATCTTGCCATTTCTGCTCGACAGCGACGTAATCGTAATTGTTTTCTTCCATGGATGTAATCTAGTCGGAAATAAGGTTTGTTTTATATAATATTTCGTATCTCTTCGTTTAGTCAATGACCAAATTTCAGTAACGAAAATTTATATACTATGATTTCTATAAGAGTGATTTAATAAGGGGTACATATGAAGAAAATACTACCAATTCTCCTGGTGGGAGTATTAGTGATAAATGGTTTTGGAGCAGTTGTTGCAACAAACATACCAAGTAAAGAAATATCGATGCAAGAAGAGATACAATTCTCTGAGCCTGTGATTACCGATCAGAATAATTATATCTCGGTTCAGATCAAGGAAGCAACCTCCTCTGCAACAGCACCCGGCAATCCTATGTTACCGGTTTACACAAAACTGTTCACGTTTCCGTTTGGCACGATTATAACGGACGTCTCTTTCACGACTTCTTCAGTTCAAGTAAAAGAGCTTGCAAAGGAGATTGTCCCTGCAGCTCAGCCAACACCCTTGTCTAGTGTACCATTGCAACCATCAAACGAAAAACAGGTAAAAAACGATGCAGTATATTCAAGTACAAGTACCTATCCTTTATCTCGCCTGAGCTATCGGATTGGTGCTGGTCTCAATGGAAATGACCATGTTATCCTTCTTTCTGTTCAATATTATCCTCTTCTCTATTCGCCACAACAACAGAGTCTTCTCTTCACTCCTGACGTGCAAATCATTGTGACCTATGAGCAATCAAAAAGCATCTCAGTACTTTCTGCCGACAACAAGTTACTCATCATTGCCCCTGAAGAATTCTCTGCAGCGCTTCAGCCTCTGGTTATGCATAAGAATCTATATAATATTGAGACGACCCTGATGACAACCGAGTGGATCGCCGATCATTTCACTGGTCGTGATCTCCCAGAGCAGATCAAATATGCCATTAAGGATGCGATTGAAACAAATGCAGTCTCATCAGTACTACTTGTTGGCGGTGTCGACAAGCTCCCCATACGACGAAGCTATGCCATGCTCTGGAGTTGGGATGAAGAGTTGATTACGGATATGTACTATTCTGATATCTATGACGCCCATGGCAATTTTTCCAGTTGGGACACCAACAACAATAATCAGTTTGGTGAGTCAAGTGATCACGTTGATCTCTTCCCTGATGTTCACCTCGGTCGACTCGCCTGTGCCTCGCTGCAGGAAGTAAACATCACGGTAGATAAAATCATCCACTATGAGACGGAGACCTTTGGCAGCACCTGGTTTAACACAATGATCTTAATCGGAGGAAACACGTTCCGCTGGTCACAGGGAAACGATGGCGAAGAGAACAATATGATTATAATGGGGATCATGTCGCAGTTTACACCAAAGACCATCTGGACGTCGAAAGGTAATTTTAATCGACGAACAATTTCAGGCGCCATTACTGAGGGCGCAGGGTTCCTTGACTATTCAGGCCATGGATTTGAACATGGGATGGGCACCTATACCCCCAGTGGCATGAAGATGAAATATTATTATACCTCTTACATCAAGGATTTGCAGAACGGCTATAAACTCCCTGTCATGTTTTTTGATGCGTGTCTGACCGCAAAAATCGATTTTATCCTTCAGGACCTTCTCAACTATCGATCGTATCGGCTGTTCGATATTCTGGCCAAAACCCTCAAAGTGAATACATCAAAAAGAATCCCCTGTTACGCTTGGGCGTTTGTCAACTATGAGAATGGCGGTGCGATAGCGACGATTGGAGCAACCCGTACGGCGTTTGGCGGTACCGAAGATGGTGCTGGGAAAATGTCTTTCGAGTTCTTCTCCGCGTACAACAGCAGCCAGCATCTTGGAGAGATGATGACACAGATGCAGAACGGGTACATCACCGATGTACCTGGTGACACGTTCACCGTCGAGGAGTTCATACTCCTAGGTGACCCGACCTTGAAGATTGGCGGGTACCCTCCTCAGTAACTCAAGAGACCCCTCTTTTCCTTTCTTTTTATCCAAATGAAAAGACCTATATCTAGGAAGTTTGTTCCCCCTGTCCATAGATGAAAGCATCAGAGCAAACTCCCCTGGATACATCTGCCAAGAACGGTATTGAAGCGATAACAGGTCTTTCTGAGGCGCAAGCACAGAAACGTCTGAAAGATGAAGGGTACAACGAACTTCCTTCGCAGAAAAAACAGAATGTTTTCGTCATTTTGCTTCACGTCATACTTGAACCGATGCTATTGCTGCTGCTCGGGGCAGGTCTTATATACATTCTGCTTGGGGAAAAGCAAGATGCGCTAATGTTGATTATCTTTGTTTTTGTCGTGGTTGGGATAACGTTTTATCAGCAGAGAAAAACAGAGCGTGCTCTTGAGGCGTTAAAGAATCTTTCAAGCCCCCGTGCGCTGGTGATCAGGGACGGGCAGCAAAAACGTATCCCTGGCCGTGAGGTCGTAAGAGAGGACCATATTATTCTTCGGGAAGGTGATCGTGTTCCTGCTGACGCGGTCGTTATTTTTTCTTCGAATCTCACCATTGATGAATCACTGCTCACCGGTGAATCCCTTGCGGTACGAAAATCAGAGTGGGACGGAAAAGCATCGATTACACAACCAGGTGGAGATGATTTACCGTTTGTCTTCTCAGGGACCCTAGTCGTGCAGGGTCATGGGATCGCTAGGGTCACTGGGGTGGGAAGCCATACCGAGATGGGTAAGATCGGCAAAGCATTACAGAAGATCACTACTGAAGAAACTCTCCTGAAAAAAGAAACAGGTAGGCTTGTGAAAAATTTCGCTATCGGCGGTCTTATCCTATGTAGCCTGGTCATCATCGTGTATGGGATAACACGTGGGGACTGGATTGTTGGGTTCCTCGCTGGTCTGAGTCTAAGCATGGCGATTCTCCCTGAGGAGTTCCCTGTCGTGCTGATGATATTCATGAGCTTAGGTGCCTGGCGGATGTCCAAACGACATGTGCTCACAAGAAACACCGGTTCGATTGAGATGCTGGGTGCTGCAACCGTGCTGTGCGTGGATAAAACAGGGACCTTGACTCAAAATAAAATGATGTTAAGTTCTCTTTTTTGTGATGATAAATTCTATGATGTTCAGCAAAATGGGACAAAGCCGTTACCTGAGTGTTTCCATGATCTCCTGGAGTTCGGATACCTCGCAAGTCAGCGGGATCCCTTTGACCCTATTGAAAAGGAAATTAAGAACACCACTGAAAAGTTTCTGCACAAGACGGAACATATTCATGACCAGTGGAAATTGATCCGCGAATATCCTCTCTCTAAACATTTACTGGCGTTATCTCATGTCTGGGAGTCTTCAGATAAACAGAAACATGTCGTTGCCGCCAAAGGTGCACCAGAGGCGATAGCGGACCTGTGTCATTTTACCAAAGATCAAACAAAAGAACTCCTTGTCCATGTCAAAGAAATGACCGACACTGGCCTTCGGGTCCTCGGGGTTGCCCGATCAAGCAACAAAGAGGACACCTTACCGGAAAAACAGCATGACTTTGAATTCGAGTTCGTCGGGCTGCTCGGGTTTGTCGACCCGGTGCGAACCACCGTTGCCCCTTCGTTGAAAGAATGTTACGCTGCAGGCATACGAATGATTATGATCACAGGTGATTACCCAGGGACCGCGCAGCATATCGCCCGACAGATAGGTCTGAAGAACCCTGATGCGTTCATCACCGGCCCGCAGCTCACACAGATGAGTCAGGATGAGCTTCGTGAGAAGATCAAGACCGTCAATATTTTTGCTCGTGTCGTACCTGAGCAGAAACTCGCAATCGTAGATGCCCTAAAGGCAAACGGTGAGATCGTTGCGATGACCGGAGATGGTGTGAATGATGCTCCTGCGTTGAAATCATCACATATTGGGGTTGCGATGGGCGAGCGAGGAACCGATGTCGCCCGTGAGTCCTCCGCAATCGTGCTGCTTAACGATGATTTCTCATCAATTGTGCATGCCGTGAGACTGGGACGAAGGATTTTTGATAATCTGCGGAAATCCATTAGCTATATTTTTTCTGTGCACGTCCCTATCGCAGGAATGGCTCTCATCCCGGTTCTTATGGGATGGCCACTGGTTTTATTACCTGCTCATATCGCTTTTCTTGAATTGATTATTGATCCAGCGTGCTCGACGGTTTTCGAAGCTGAAACCGAAGAGAAAAACATCATGAGTCGTCCCCCTAGAAACCTTAAGGAACGGTTGTTTGGACGAAAGAATTTCCTCTACAGTTTTCTGCAAGGACTCAGTGTCCTGGTTGCGGTGGTCTTCGTATTCTACTGGTTTTACCAGGGGGTTTCAGCGAATGAAGACGCAGCCCGAACGCTCTCCTTTGCCACCTTGGTCATTGCCAATATCATGCTTATCATCGTGAATCTCTCTGGATCACGCAGTTTGATAAAAACAATCTACTCAAAGAACAAAGCACTCTGGTTAGTTGCAGCGGGTGCGATGCTGAGTCTTATATTGATCCTCCTAGTTCCGCTTCTCCAAGGTCTCTTCCATTTTTCACCGATACCCCTAACCGATTTTTGTATTGCCGGGGTTGTTGGGATTGCTGCGGTCTCATGGTTTAAATTGATTGATCTGGTTAAGAGAAAAAGACACAAAAAACCAGCCTAGAACATCTGAAATAGTGTTCCTCTTAACATTTAAAAGCTTTTGTGTGTTTCCCAAAGAACAATGAACTACGAAACCCTTCAGATCACCATTGACGACCGTGTCGCGTCTATTACGCTGAACCGTCCAGAGCGATTGAACTCTTTTGACATGAAACTTGGCCATGAGCTCTACGATGCGCTCCAGAGCGTCGCCCAGAATAATGAAATACGGGCGGTGGTGCTTCGGGGGACAGGCAAAGGGTTCTGTGGCGGCGGGGATGTCAAAGAAATGCATGCGGCCAAGGATAAACCACGGTTCCTGCGGGATTTGACCAGGGCGATCCATCGCTGTGTCATTGAGATACGGACCATGGAAAAACCGGTGATCGCTGCGGTGAATGGTGCTGCGTTTGGTGCAGGACTGTCTCTTGCCCTTGCCTGTGATATGATTGTCGCGGTAAAGGATGCTAAGATGAGTACAGCGTTCATCGGTATCGGCCTTGCTCCTGGATGCGGGACGCAGTTTGTCACAAAATTGATCGGCTATCAACGGGCCTGTGAATATATCTTGACGTCAAAGACGTTTACCGCTGAGGACGGCTATCGTCTTGGCATGATCAACAAAGTCGTAGATGCAGAATCACTCGATGCTGCTGTTGAGGAAATCGTGTCTGCGTTTCGATCACTTCCACCTATCGCGGTCGGAAAGGCTAAGTTGCTGATTAATAAAGGTTTGGATAACGATATGATTTCGCATCTGGAGCTTGAAAGCAAAACTGCTGCATGGTCCGCAGGGACAGAGGATTTTAACGAAGGCGTGACTGCGTTTGTGGAGAAACGCAAACCAGTGTTTAAGGGAAAATAGAGGAGAAATCGGCAATTGTCGATAAATTTATGGAAACCTTTATGTATCAAGTTCCTATGAGTGCGATACAGTACCAAGGGGAGGTAGCAGGATGAACTTTGAAACCCTTGAATATACCAAAAAAAACGATGTTGCGACCGTGGCGTTGAATCGACCAGATGTTCATAACGCAATGAATGAACAGCTAATGAACGAACTGACTCGGTGTTTTATACAACTCTCAGGTGATGATTCAATCACCGCAATTATCCTGACCGGTAACGGGAAATCCTTTTGCGCTGGAGCTGATCTTTCCTGGATGAAAAACATGGTAAATTTTTCCAAGGAAGAAAACAAGAAAGACAGTCGTCTTCTCCTTGATATGTATGAGACGATATATATGTGTCCCAAACCGGTGATCGGCCGTATTAATGGTCATGCGTTTGGTGGAGGTATTGGGCTGCTTGCCGTCTGTGACATCACTGTTACTATTCCTGAGGTGATGTTTGCTTTTAGCGAAGTTAAGCTTGGGATTATTCCTGCGGTGATTTCAACGTTTGTCGCACCACGGATGACCCCTGCGGAAATGCGTCGACTCTTTATCACTGGTGAACGATTTGATTCGATACAGGCTCATGAGATCGGACTGATTGATCTGGTCGTTCCACCTGAAAAACTTGATGATGCAGTCAACTCCTGTGTCGAACAAGTGCGCTCTTCCGGTCCAACCGCAATAAAAGAAATTAAACATCTGATTAATAATCTCATCAAAATGGATACTGAAAAATATAAGGAGTTCACGGTTGAAAAGATCTCTGAGCTTCGGGTTTCGCAGGAAGGACAGGAAGGGATCAATGCGTTCCTGGGGAAGCGAAAGCCGAACTGGAAGAGGTAACCACCATGTTTAAAAAAGTGCTTATTGCGAATCGTGGGGAGATCGCTGTCCGGATCATCAAAGCCTGTCAGGAGATGGGGATAAGGACCGTTGCCGTGTATTCAGAGGTTGATTCTCATTCACCACATGTCCAGCTTGCTGATGAATCCATTAACCTTGGCGACCCTACACCCTCAGAAAGCTACCTGAATATCGCCAAGATCATTGAGAGTGCGACACACGTTCATGCTGAGGCGATCCATCCTGGGTACGGGTTTCTTGCGGAGAACCCTGATTTTGCGAAAGCCTGCGCTGACACCGGTATCAAGTTCATCGGGCCGACCCCGGAAGTCATTCGATTGATGGGTGATAAAATCGAGGCGAAAAAGACAATTTCAGGTGCTGATGTCCCGGTGATTCCCGGCTATCATGGAGTAAAACAGGATCTTTCGACTCTTTTAAAGGAAGGCAAAAAAATTGGTTTTCCTCTGCTGGTGAAAGCGACCGCCGGTGGTGGAGGAAAAGGAATGCGTGTGGTGCACGCAGAATCTGAGCTGGAGCAATCCATCGAGAGTGCGAAGCGGGAAGCGAAATCCGCGTTTGGGAATGATTCTGTTTTCCTTGAGCAATACATCGACAGGCCGCGCCATATTGAATTTCAGATTCTTGCTGATGAGCATGGTCAAGTGATCCATCTGTTCGAGCGTGAATGCTCCATTCAGCGTCGACATCAGAAGATCATCGAGGAGACCCCCTCACCCGTGATGACACCAAAGCTCCGGGAAGCAATGGGGGACGCCGCGGTCGCTGCAGCTAGAACAGTCGGGTACACGAACGCAGGAACCATCGAGTTCATGGTTGACGGTAAACAGAATTTCTATTTCATGGAGATGAACACACGTCTGCAGGTTGAGCATCCCATAACCGAGATGACAACCGGTGTTGATCTTGCTAAATGGCAGCTTCGCATCGCCAGTGGCATGGAGTTGACCATAAAGCAAAATGATCTGGTACAACGTGGCCATGCTCTTGAATGCCGGATCTACGCAGAAGATCCCTCCAATGGTTTTCTTCCAAGTATCGGGACCCTTGAAAAAGTCGAGCTTCCGATCGGGCCTAATATCAGGAACGATACCGGTGTTGAAGCAAACTTTAAGGTTAGTCCNTATTATGATCCGATGCTGGCAAAACTCACAGTGAGCAGTGAGAACCGGCAGGAAAGTATTGATAAGATGATCTGGGCACTGTCCCATTACGTGGTGTTGGGGGTTACCACGAATATTTCGTTTTTAAAGAAAGTCCTTGAGCATCCTGAGTTTAGGAAAGGGAATATCACGACTCATTTCATCAACGATTATTTCCGTGACTGGTTGGTGACCAAAGAAGGGCTTCCGCTGGATGCACTGATCGCCCTTGCCGTTTATGATTCACTGCACACCCAGCGACAAGAGGTTGTCCGATACAAAGAGGCAGACCCGCATTCNCCCTGGCAGCATGTGGGACGTTGGAGGATAGGGGTGTAGCCATGTTCATCAACTACGAGCACAATAATCATGTGTATAATATTACCGTGGAACGACGGGAGAACCAGTTTTTCATCGTCTANGATAATAACGAATACACGGTGTCAGCAACAGAACTAAAACCAGGGCAGCTTGCCATCCANCTGGGTGACCGGGTCATTAAAAGCGTGATTTCCCAGGGTGGGGACAACAAGTTTGTCTTTATTGATGGAAGCATCTTCAAAGTAAAACGCATTGAGCTGACCGGCAGGAAAACAACAGAGAAAAAAGAAGGAGACCTGCATTCGCCGATCTCCGGGACGATCGTCGCCATCAAAGTCAGGGAAGGCTCGTTAGTGAAGAAGGACGATGTGCTGTTGGTCATCGAAGCAATGAAAATGGAATACCTGATACGAGCACCGTACGATGGGAAAGTAAAGAAGGTTCATTTTAAAGAAAAAGAGCAAATTGAGATCGGTCAGCTCACCGCTGAGATAAAAAAAGAGGTTGAATGATATGGAAGCCATTGAAAGCACGATTGATCCCTCAAGTAAGGAGTTTAAGGAAAACTTCGCGCATTATGAGAAACTCGCAAAGGATATGAAAGATAAGATCACCTCTGCGATGAAAGGGGGTGGTGATGAGGCAGTGAAGCTTCATAAATCCCGCAAGAAGATGCTAGCCCGGGAGCGTATCGACGCGCTGCTTGATGCTGAGACCCCGTTCATGGAGTTCAATACCCTGGCCGGTTTTGATATGTATGACAATAAGGCACCTGCTGCCGGTATCGTCACCGGTGTCGGGATCATCCATGGTCGGGAAGTCGTGATTGTCGCTAATGATGCGACCGTGACCGGTGGGACGTATTATCCTATCACGGTTAAGAAACATCTGCGTGCTCAGGAGATCGCCCTGGAAAACAACCTGCCCTGTATCTATCTGGTCGACTCCGGGGGTGCGTTTCTGCCGATGCAGGATGAGGTGTTCCCTGATCGAGAACATTTCGGCAGGATATTCTATAATCAAGCCAAGATGTCGTCGCTGAGAATTCCGCAGATTGCAGTCGTCATGGGTTCCTGTACTGCTGGTGGTGCGTATGTGCCTGCGATGTCTGATGAAACTATCATCGTGAAAGGAACCGGGACTATTTTTTTAGGTGGTCCGCCCTTGGTGAAAGCAGCGACTGGTGAAGAGGTCACCGCTGAGCAGCTAGGGGGTGCTGATGTGCATTGTCGTGAAAGCGGGGTTACTGATCATTATGCGTTGGATGACCATGATGCGATACGGATAAGCCGCAATATTGTGGAGAACCTCAACCGGCCTGAAAAAACGCATCTGGATATCAAAAAACCTGAGGAGCCAGTCTATGACATTAAGGAAATCTACGGGATTTTATCAAAAGACCCGCGCCAGCCCTTTGAAGTCAGGGAGATCGTCGCCCGTATCGTTGATGGCTCACGGTTCCATGAGTTCAAGGCATTGTACGGCACAACATTGGTTTGTGGGTTTGCTCGGATCATGGGTTACCCGGTGGGGATCCTTGCTAACAATGGGGTGCTATTTTCTGAGTCGGCGTTGAAAGGGACTCATTTCATTGAGTTGTGTTGTCAACGGAAGATACCGTTGGTCTTCTTGCAGAACATCACTGGGTTTATGGTCGGCAGGAAATACGAGTCTGGCGGTATAGCTAAAGATGGAGCAAAAATGGTCACCGCAGTGACCTGTGCGCAGGTNCCGAAGTTCACGGTGATCATCGGTGGGTCGTTTGGTGCCGGGAACTACGGGATGTGCGGCAGGGCGTATGGTCCGCGGCAGCTGTGGATGTGGCCNAACGCACGTATCTCGGTGATGGGTGGTCAGCAGGCAGCAACCGTGCTTCTGACCGTAAAACGGGATCAGCTCTGGAGAAAAGGAATAGAAATGACCAAGAAAGAGGAACGGGAACTGACCGATCCGATCCTGAAAAAATATGAAGCTGAAGGCAACCCGTATTATAGTACTGCCCGCATCTGGGATGACGGGATTATCGACCCGGTTGATACTCGACTGGTCCTTGGCCTGGGAATATCTGCGTCGTTGAACGCCCCGATCCCTGATTGGAAGCCTGGTGTCTTCCGGATGTAAAGCAGAGTATGTTGGTTTTGTTATGAACTATGATGTGGTCGTTGTCGGTGCCGGGCCTGCAGGGTCTACTGCTGCGAAATATCTTGCTGAAAAAGGTGTCAGCGTTCTGGTTTTGGACAAAGCTCGGTTCCCTCGTGAGAAGGCCTGCGGTGGTGGTCTACCGACTCGCGTGCAGAAACGGTTTCCCTACATCGAACCCTTTATCGATTCGGTATCATACGGGAGTATCACGTATTCGTCTTCCCTTCGATACAAACTTGATCTGATCAGGGAAAAACCCTTGCTCATGATGGTGCTTCGAAAGGATTTTGACCATGGACTGTTGAATCTAGCGGTCCAGGCTGGAGCGGTGTTTCAGGGTGGTAAATCAGTCGTCGATGTGGTCGTGCAGAAAGACAAGGTATCGGTGATGTTGGACGATGGACAAACCATCGAAACCCAAATGGTCGTTGGCTGCGATGGGATGCGCAGTGTGGTTGCAGAGAAAACAAATCTGTGTAAAAAGCTTGAAGTCCTTTGTGTCGCACTGGTGCAGGAACAGCCGATGACGCCAAAGCAGCTGACGACGTTCTTTACGAAGAAACGTCTGATCCACCTGTTCATCAAAGCTCATGGGGTCGCTGGGTACGCCTGGGTGTTTCCTAAGAAAAACTATGTGAATGTAGGGATCGGTGAGTTCCAGTCCGCTCT